>Ga0134124_10000348_pt1 | contig 40380 bp, 41 predicted proteins | sample KB304_FD_96880 | JGI IMG/M metagenome (GOLD analysis project Ga0134124, IMG submission 96880) | Terrestrial soil microbial communities without Nitrogen fertilizer from Kellogg Biological Station, Michigan, USA - KB3-0-4 | ecosystem: Environmental > Terrestrial > Soil > Unclassified ... | reverse complement strand
GATGACGTCCTCGACCGCGGCCGAGAGGGTCACTTCGATCTGGGTGTTGCGACCGATGTTGATGGCCACGTTCGGGTACTCGATGGTCGAGAACCCTTCCAGCTCAGCCTTGAGCTGGTACGAAGCGGGGCTCAAGCCCAGGAAGTGGAAGACGCCCTTGGCGTCCGTTACCTGGACCTGGCTTGCGCCGTTGCCCGACAGGGTTACGGTGACCCCCGGCAGTGCGCTGCCCTGCTCGTCGACGACGGTCCCGTAGAGGTTGCCGGTCTGCAGCTGAGCGAAGGCGGCACCGCCGCCGGCCAGGCACAGAATCGCCAGCACCGCCACGATTCGTCCCCAAAATTTGCCACTCGTCATAGTAAGAAGCCTCCCTTTGGAGTTGTAAATGAAACCGACTGCTCTCCCGCCGGTTCCTGGTGACTTCGATGCAGCCTCTCGCGGGCTGCTGGCCCATCTCCTTTCCCGTTGAGGTGCGGGTTTCTTTGATCGCTACATGTGACCGAACATGGCGGAAGCTGAGCAAAGCAAGCCAGGTGCCACTCGGCGACACCCTCTCTCAATCCACTGTAAACGACTCAAAAGGCGTTGCTTAGAGGCCGGTCCCCAAGTCCCCTGCCCAGCCCCGCGCACGTCCTGATCCAGAGTTTTGAACGGAAATTCTCCAAGATTTTGAACCGCGATGTCCGGTCTCCTGGAGTCGGCCTCCGGGAATGCCTGGCACGCCTCCTGCTATTCTCGTCCTTGCAATGATCCAGACGATCCGCAAGCTCGCCCTGCCGCTGGCGCTCCTCGCGCCGCTGGCAGCCTGCAGCCCGTACAAGCCGTTCGACTCCGTCGGGTTCATGCGGCAGCAGTACGTCCAGCAGCTCGGGGCGGCGGAAGCCGCCCGGCTCACCGTCCCGTTCGAGCTGAACGACGAGGTGCGCGCCGCGATGGAGAAGCACATGCGGCCGGTGCCGACCGAGCTGCGCCAGGTCAACCAGGTCCTGCAGTTCATCTTCGAGGACCTGAGCCTGCACTACTCGCTGACGCCGACCCACGACGCCATCGCGACGTTCCGCACCCGGCAGGGCAATTGCCTCTCGTTCGTGAACCTCTTCGTGGGCGTCGCCCGCACCAAGCGGCTCAATCCGTTCTACGTCGAGGTCACCGACTACACACGCTGGAACCACCGCGCCGGCATGGTGGTCAGCCAGGGGCACATCGTGGCCGGCATGTGGATGGACGGCGAGCTGAAGACCTACGACTTCCTCCCCTACCGGCCGAAGGCGTACAAGAAATTCAACCCGATCGACGACGTCACCGCGGCCTCCCACTTCTACAACAACCTCGGCGCCGAGGCGCTGATGGACGGCGACCTGGTCAAGGCGCGCGAGCTGCTGACCACGGCCACCCGCATCGCGCCGCGCCTCGACAAGGCGCTCAACAACCTCGGCGTCGTCCTCGCCCGCGCCGGCGACTGGGACGGCGCCCTCGCCGTCTACCGGAAGGGTCTCGCCCTCGATCCGCAGAACCCCATGATCCTCACCAACATGGCCAGGGTCTACCAGCAGACCGGCCGCGCCAAGGAGGCCGACCAGACGCTCGCGCAGGTCGACGAGACGAACAACACCAACCCCTTCTTCTTCGTCTACCAGGGGGAGGTCGCGCTGAGCAAGGGCGACGAGGTCAAGGCGCTCGACTACATGGTGAAGGCGCTCCGTCTGGACAGCGAGGTGCCCGAGGTCCACGTCGGGTTCGTCAAGGTCTACATGGCGCTGGGCGACATGGAGAAGGCCCGTCACTACCTGGAGCGCGCGCTCCAGCTCGACGCGACCAATCCGGAGGCTCTCCGCTTCGCCACCATGCTCGGCAAGTGACCCCGGGGGCGTCCGGGTGGCCATGCATGGCAGCATGCTGATATGATCATAGATCCTATGCCCCAGCAGCGATCGACGAAGCGAATCTTCTCCTACGACGAAGCCATCTCCACCTTTCCCGCCGTCCGCGAGGTGACCCTGGCCGCGGTGCGCCAGCTCGAAGCCCTGGTCAATTCCGTGGCCAGCCGCGACGAGATGGAATCGCGGCGGGATGAGCTGGAGGTGGAGCGCGAGAAGATCGTACGGTCCTGGGCGCAGGAGGTCAGCTCGGTCGGATGCGAGGTCAAGGGGCTCTGGCTGGTCGACTGGGACAGCGGCGACGGCTACTACTGCTGGCGCTTCCCGGAGCAGGCGATCTCCTTCTTCCACACCTATGAAGAAGGGTTCTCCGGGCGCCTCCCCATCAACTGATCACCGGCTGATCAAGTCCCCTCCCCCCTCCAACACCGCCCGGCGGCGCAGGTCTTCGATCCACTCCTCCGCCGCTTTCCGGCGCGCCGCACCCAGGCTCGCTCCGCGCGCGGTCCGGTAGCGCTCCGCGGCCGGTCCGGGGTCGAGCTGCGCCAGGGCGCGCGCCAGCAGCACCCGTTTCTTCCCCGCGGCCATCAACCGCTCCACGGTGGCCAGGACACCGGCCGATTCGAGGAGCAGCGCGTCGTGCAGCAGCTCTTCCTCGGGCCGGCGGGGATCGTCCTGGCAGCGGCCGGTGCCGTTGCGCGCCGCGCGGACCAGCTCGTCCGGCAATCCCAACCCCTTGAGGAAGAGGTCGAGACGGCCGCCGGGAGCCAGCGAGCCCAGGCGGTCCACCACCCCGTGCAGCAGCAGCAGGATCTCCAGCAGGGGTTCGTCCACCGGCTGGCCGATCCCTTCCTGGAGCGCGGCGACGTGGATCCGCATCCGGCCGACGCGGTCGAAGGTCTGGACACCGTCGAGGCCGGCATAGAGCGGCTTGACGAACTGCTCCAGCCGGCGGCGGACGTCCTCGTTCAGGACTGTCAGGAGATCGCTCATCGGGCGCTGGAATGGGAGAAGAGCGTTTCCAGCCCCGCCAGGGTCATGCCGCGCAGGTTGCCGGCGACGGCGTCGGCATCCCGGAGCCGGGCCGCCGGATAGCTCTGGGCGACACCGAGGGTGACCAGCCCGATGTCGGCGGCGGCGCTGAGACCCGCCGGACTGTCCTCCACCGCCAGGACCTCATGAGGGTGGATCAGGCGCTCGGGCAGCGGCGGCGTGGAATTCAACGCCTCCAGGGCGCGCAGGTAACCCTCGGGGTTCGGCTTCCCTTCGGCGACGTCCTCGGCGGTGATCAGCACCTTGAAGAGGTTGCGCAGCCCGGACTGGCGCAGCGCTCCCTCGACCTCGTCGCGCAGCGCGCCGCTGACGATGCCGAGCATCCGGCCGGCCGCGGCCAGCTCGCGGACCAGCTCGGCGGCGCCCGGGAAGAGCGGGTAGCCGCGCTCGCGGATGCGCTCCTGGTAGTAGGAGGACTTGCGGGCGATCAGCCGCATCAGGCGCGGTATCGTGAGAACGGCCGGCTGCTCCCCCGCCGCGGTCAGGACGGCCGCGAAGCAGCTCCGGTCGTCGTGGCCGAGGTACTTGCCGTAGTAGTCGTCGGCGGTAAGAGTGACCCCCTCCTCGCCAAGCACACGCTGGAACGCTTCCAGGTGGATCGGCTCGTCGTCGACGAGGACTCCATTGAAATCGAACAGGACGGCGCGGATCACGCGGGAATCATAGCGCGCCCGCTCGCTGACGTTGCCATCTCTCACCCGGCGAGATAGCATCGCTGCCCACCCACGGTGCAGCCGTTTCGAGGATGCCTGGAGGGGGCCCGAAGGAGGAAGACCGTGGATTTTTCCCTGACCGACGAACAGCGCGCCATCCAGGAGACCGCCCGGGAGTTCGCCCGGCGTGAAGTCGACCCCATCGTCGACGAGATCGACGAGAGCCAGAAGTTCCCCCGCGAGGTGATGGCCAAGGCGGGCGAGCTCGGCTTCCTGGGCGTCATCTTCCCCGAGGACCTCGGCGGCGCCGGCCTCGGCTACGTCGAATACGTCCTCATCATCACCGAGCTGTCCAAGGTCGATCCGTCGGTCGGGATCAGTGTCGCCGCCCACAACTCCCTGTGCACCAACCACATCTACAAGTTCGGCAACCCGGAGCAGCGGGCGCGCTGGGTGACGCCGCTGGCGCAGGGGAAGAAGATCGGCGCCTGGAGCCTCACCGAGCCCGAGGCCGGCTCGGACGCCGCCGGCACCCGCAGCCGCGCCGAGAGGGTGGACGGCGGCTGGGTGCTGAACGGCTCGAAGACCTTCACCACCCACGGCAGCGTCGGCGACGTCTGCGTGGTGTTCGCGGTGACCGACCCCAACGGGCCGCGCCACCACAACATCTCCGCATTCGTCCTCGAGAAGGGGATGGAGGGCTTCCGCCCCGGCAAGAAAGAGAACAAGCTGGGCATCCGCGCCTCGGACACCGCCGAGGTGGTGATGGAAAACTGCTTCGTCTCCGAGGACCGCCTGCTCGGCGACGTCGGCGAGGGGTTCATCCAGGCGCTGGAGATCCTCGACGGTGGGCGCATCTCGATCGCCGCCCTGGGGTTGGGCACGGCGATCGGCGCCTTCGACGCGGCGCTGCGCTACTCCAAGGAGCGCAAGCAGTTCGGCCAGGCCATCGCCGGCTTCCAGGCCATCCAGTTCGCCCTCGCCGAAATGGCGACCCGCATCGCCGCCGCCGAGATCCTCACCTACGCGGCGGCCGAGGCGATGGACCGCGGCCTCAAGGTGTCGCGCCTGTCGTCCGAAGCCAAGCTCGCCACCGGCGAGGCGGCCGTCTTCTGCTCCGAGCGCGGCGTGCAGATCCACGGCGGCTACGGCTTCATCAAGGACTACCGGGCGGAGAAGTACTACCGCGACGCCAAGATCTGCACCATCGGCGAGGGCACGAGCGAGATCCAGCGCCTGGTCATCGCCCGCCAGCTCCTCAAGGGGAAGTGATGGCCGCTGGCCGTCTCGCGACGCGCCGGGCCGAGGACCTCGACCGCCTCGACAACCTGGTGACCGGGCTGCAGGCCCGCCAGCCGCGGGCGGTCGGGCGGGCGATCTCGCTCGTCGAGGACGGCGGCGCCACGCAGCGCGAGCTGATCCGCCGCGTCTATCCGCTGACCGGCCAGGCGCGGGTGGTGGGCATCACCGGCCCCCCCGGCGCCGGCAAGAGCACCCTGGTCGACCGCTTCGCCCGCCTCTGCCGCAAACGCGGCGAGACGGTGGGCATCCTCGCCGTCGACCCCACCAGCCCGTACACCGGCGGCGCCATCCTCGGCGACCGCATCCGCATGCAGGGGCTGTACACCGATCCGGGCGTCTTTATCCGCTCCATGGCCACCCGCGGCGCCATGGGCGGCGTCGCCCGCGCCACCCGCGACGCCGTCGACCTGCTGGACGCCGCCGGCTTCGACTGGGTGCTGGTGGAGACGGTGGGGGTCGGCCAGGACGAAGTCGACGTCGTGCGCACGGTGGACACCGTCGTCATGGTGACCGTCCCCGGCCTGGGGGACGACATCCAGGCGATCAAGGCGGGCATCCTGGAGATCGCCGACCTGTTCGTGATCAACAAGGCCGACCGCGAAGGGGTGGACCGCACGGCGCGCGATCTCGAGATGATGCTCAGCCTGGGCGAGCACGGCGACTGGATTCCGCCGATCCTCAAGACTGTCGCGGCCCGGGATGAAGGCATCGACCGCCTGCTCACCGAGGTGGAGCGCCACCGCGAGCATCTGATCGCCAACGGCGAGATGGCGAAACGGCGGATCTCCCACCTGCGCCTGCGCGTCGAGACCATCCTCAAGGAGCGGGTCGTCGCCGCCGCCGACCGCATCCTCGGGGTCGAGAGCGAGGTCGAGCGCGGCTTCAGCGAGCACCAGGACCCGTACCAGGTAGCCGACCGCCTGTTCACCGGGGTCCTGCGGGGCGCCGACGGGGCGCTGGAGGAGAGAGCGCCATGATCGGCAAGATCGACCACGTCGGCATCGCGGTGCAGTCCATCGCCGAGGCCCGCAAGACCTATGAAGCTCTCGGCCTGCACGTCGAGGAGATCGAGGAGGTGCCGCACGAAGGGGTGCGCGTCGCCCTGATCCCCTGCGGCGAGTCGCGGATCGAGCTGCTGGAGCCGATGGACGCCGGCTCGCCGATCGCCAAGTTCCTGGAGAAGCGCGGCCCGGGCGTCCATCACCTCTGCCTGGCGAGCGACGACGTCCGCGCCGACGACGCCCGCCTCCGCGACTCCGGCTTCCAGGTGCTTCGCCCGGAGCCGACCCGCGGCGCCGGCGGCTGCTGGGTGCAGTTCGTCCATCCCAGGAGCACCGGCGGCGTGCTGCTCGAGCTGTCCCAGCCCGGGAAGGAGACCGAATGATCCGTCCGGGCGCAATCGTCATCGTCCATCTGGTGAACCCGACGGAAAAATTCTGGGGAATTCTCCAGGACCTCGGCGTCGCCGGGGTCACGTTGCGCGGCATCAACCTCTCGACGTTCGACGACTGGATGGCCCAGGCCGTCCGGCCGGGCGACCAGACCCTCGGGCTCTCGACCATGTTCGTGCCGCTCTTCCGGGTGGAGCGGGTCTTCCTCGACGAATCGGTCGGCGAGGTCGAGAGCTACCGCGGCCGGTTCGCGAAGCGCGTCGGCATTCCGGTCGAGCGGTACCTCCGGCTGGAGCGGACAACTCCCGAGGACGAAGAATCCGGCGAGGTGCCGTCGTAAGACGCGCGGCGCTCCGCGCTATACTCCCCGCCATGGACAATCTACCCGACGAAGGGCGGTGCAAGGCCGAGGGCCAACGCCTGGTCCGCCTTCTCCTTGCGGAGGCCCGGTCGCGGGAAATCTCGATCCGGTCGCTCGAACGCAAGGTGGGGGTCGGCGACTCGGTCTTCGCCAAGGTCCTGAGCGGCAAGGTGACCGTGCAGTTGCGGCACATCCTCCTGATGTGCGACGGCCTCGGTCTCGAGTGGAAGGATTTCTTCGCGCTGGCCTATCCGCCCGGAGCGGAGAAGGCGGACGAGGAGCTGGATCACAAGATCCACCGGTACCTGATCCGCGTCGGCCTGCTGCACGAAGAGGCCGAAGCGCAGGCTGTATCAGCCGACGAACATTAGCTCCGGCTCCCAGGTGAGGCTGGGCCGGTCTTCCAGCCGGCTCAGGAACTTCTGGGTCAGCTCGGCATTGCGGACCGAGACGACCTTGACGCGGCAAACGTATTCGAAGCCGCGCAGGGCGTTGATCGCCTCCGGATGGATCTTGCGCTCCCGGGCGCGCGCCGCGAGCTCTTTGGCGAGATCGTGGAGCGGTCCGACCTTTCCCTGGCGCAGCAGCAGCTTCGCGAGGTCGAGCCCGGCCGCGGCGGCGACGAACTCCAGCCCCTGCTCGCGAAAGGCGTCGCGGACCTCGATGAAGATCCGCTCGGCATCCTTGAACCGGTCGCGGCCGGCGAGGATCTTCCCTTCGACCCAGCGGATGCGCAGCAGGTTCAGGGGGTCGTCGGCGAACGTCTGGCGGAGGCCGCTTTCCAGGAGGAGACGGCTCGCTTCGGTCAGGTCTCCGGCATCCACCAGCGAATCGAGAAGGTTGTGATGTGCAGCAGCCAAGAGCTGCGGGTCACGAGAAGAGTCCAGGAGCTCAAGGGCTTCGCGGAGGACCTTGACGGCATCGCGCGGCCTTTCAGCCAGCCGATGACAGAGACCCTTGGTGACGAGAGCTCGTCCGGCGAGATGCTGCTGACCGAGCTTCATGTATGCACGGCGAGCTTGGTTGAGGAGAATTTCAGCCTCTCTGTAGCGCCTCTGGGCATTGCAGAGAGAGGCCTCAACCTCGTCGACATACGCTTGGACGGCCTGGTCTCCAGTTCCCTGCTCCAGAAGGGATCGGGCTTTCGCGATTGTCCCCTCAGCCTGCGCATAGCGCTCATTGACTTTTTCGGCATTGGCGACTTCTGCCGCGGCTCGGGCTCGCAGATCCGAGAGCAAGCTCGCCGGCAGAGCTGACGTCGGCTGGAGACGATCAGCCGTTCTCTCCGCGCTCAAAGCGATCTCGAGCATCACCTGCCGGTTCCGGTAACGCATCTCGAAGCTCAGCTCCAAGAGCATTTCCACTCTGGCCCAGCCGGTCCCGAAGGACCTTCGCTCCGCGGCGGTCAGATTGCCCCAGCCCTTCTCAAGCACCAAGGCGACTCCGCGCTGTTTTCGCTTCTGTTCTCTGTCCCAATGGGTGGTCAGCGGCCGTACAGCCGCCACAGCACGGTCGAGGCAGGCATCATAGACATCCTCGCTTTCCGCGGTGCTGGTGGTCCAGAGAAGGTCTGAAGGAATCATGGCCCGCAAGCGTTCCGGACATTTCTCGCAACGCGAGACGAGATGCCGCACGACACGACGTCGAGCCTTGGGGCCCAGCCGGCTCTCCAGAAAGCCCTTCAGGTCGCGATCCGCCAAATGGTCCATGCATCCCTCCGCGCGAAAGCACTGTCTTCTCGGCACGAGTATTCTCTCACAAAGCAGGAACGAGAGAGCGCCCGGGGCTTGGGATCGCCCCGGGCACCGGTCTCTGTTCAATGCTGGCCGAGCGGGTCGATCCCTGACGAATAGTCTGTGCCCATCGTCGCAGCGCCGGTGTTCGGTTGGCCGAGGGGGTCGATCGAGGAGCTGGTCTTCGTCGAGGACGTTTTGTGGCCACTCCACAGGGTGCTGAGCCAGGTGACCGTCTGTGTCCACCAACTCCGTTCGGACGCCCGCGGCTCTCTCGATTCACCGGCCGCGACCGGCATGGCGGCCAGCAGGGTGAGCACCACGACTACGACCGCCGCCCTCTGACTTCTCTGATTCCGGAACATGCCCTCTCCTTTGTCCGGGGTCAGCCTTCCCGACCGACGTGGCGGAAGAGCCCTCGGAACATGCCATTTGGCGTTCCTAGTGTGACTCTTCTGACTCTTCTTGCGTCGACCGATGGCACGGAGCGCTCAGGACGTAACCGCGGAGCTGCCACCCCCTCTCATTCTGCGGTGTGCGGTTCCGAGAACTTCCCCGGAAGGCGAAGGCGTGACTTAATGAGCCTTGCGGGATGGGTACTCCAACGCAAAAAGGGCGGCCCCGGAGCCGCCCTTCGCCGTGCTGTCCTGTGGGAGGGGATCTAGTGATAGATCCGCTTGTTGCCGCCGGCGGCGCCGGCGACGGTGATCTGGATCGACGAGGAGGATTCGAGCGTGACGCGCTGGCCGCGGTGGTCGAGGCCCATGACCCCGAAGATCTCGTCGCGCAGACCACGGCAGGCCGGATCGTCCATGTCCCGCGGACGCTCGGCGTCGACCGGCACGATGGCGCGGATGCGGGCCGGACGGCGGCCCATCACGACCACGCGGTCGGCGAGCTGCACGGCCTCTTCCACGTCGTGGGTGACGAAGATCACGGTCCGCTTCTCGCGCTGCCAGATCTGGGTCAGCTCGGCGCGCAGGCGCAGGCGGGTAAGGTAGTCGAGGGCGCCGAAGGGCTCGTCCATGAAGAGGACGTCCGGCTCGGCGGCCAGGGCGCGGGCGATCTCGACGCGCTGGCGCATGCCGCCGGAGAGCTCGCGGGGGAAGGACTTGGCGAAGCCGGTCAGGCCCACCATCTCGATGTAGTGCTCGACCAGCTCACGGCGCTCCGCCGCCGTGTTGCGCCGGACGCCGAAGCCGATGTTGTCCTCCACCGTCAGCCAGGGGAACACGCCGTTCTCCTGGAAGATGAAGATACGGCGCGGATCGGGGCCGGCCACCGGATGGCCGTCCACCAGGATGTCGCCCGTGGTCTGCTTCAGGAACCCGCCCATGATGTTGAGCAGCGTGGACTTGCCGCAGCCCGAGGGGCCGACCAGGCAGATGAACTCGCCGTCCCGGATGTCGAGGGTGATGTCTTCGAGAACGTTGGTGGCGGGAGCCTTCTTGGTCTTGCCGGCGTACTGCATCCACAGCTTGCGGACGGAAATCTTGGTCTGCACCGTCATGGGGACGGCGTCGAACATGGCAGCAGGGCGTGAGGCGGTCAGTAACATTTGGCATCCCTCCAAAAGAACGAACAGAACTGCAAATTGACCCGTGACGCAATAAGAGTGCAGCGGGGAGAGTAAAGCGGGACAGCTTCCCGATCCGGCGGATCAGGCGCGCAGATGTGGCGGGACCTGCAGGCTGGCCGTCGAGTCTGCGGAGACCCGCAGACCGTGGTGATCGAGGCCCATGACGCCGAAGATCTCGTCGCGCAAGGAACGGCAGACCGGGTCGTCGAGGTCGCGGGGCCGCTCGGCGTCGACCGGCACGATGGCGCGGATGCGGGCGGGCCGCTTGCCCATGACCACGATCCGGTCGGCGAGTTGGACAGCCTCCTCGACGTCGTGGGTGACGAAGAGGACGGTCCGCTTCTCGCGCTGCCAGATCTGGATCAGCTCGGCGCGCAGGCGCAGGCGGGTGAGATAGTCGAGAGCGCCGAAGGGCTCGTCCATGAAGAGGACGTCCGGCTCGGCGGCCAGGGCGCGGGCGATCTCCACCCGCTGGCGCATGCCGCCCGATAGCTCGCGCGGAAAAGCGTGCGCGAACCCGCTGAGGCCGACCATCTCGATGTGATGCGCGATCAGCTCCCGGCGCTCGCTCGCGGTGGGCCGCTTGACCCCGAAGCCGATGTTCTCCTCGACGGTCAGCCAGGGGAAGACGGCGTTCTCCTGGAAGATGAAGATCCGCCGCGGATCGGGCGCGGTGACCGGATGCCCGTCCACCAGGATCTCGCCGCGGGTGGCGGCCAGGAAGCCGCCGGCGATGTTGAGGAGGGTCGACTTGCCGCAGCCGGAGGGGCCGACGAGGCAGACGAACTCGCCGTCGCGGACCTCCAGGGAGATGTCTTCGAGGACATGAACCGGCTGCACACGGGTGCCGGTGCCCGGGAACGTCATCCAGAGCCCCCGGGCGGCGATCTTGGCCTGCCCCGGGGAGCCGGCGGCTCCCCGGGAGAATTCGGTTTCTGGAGTCGGCTCTCTCACGCCCGACAGCATATCCTTTCGCTCAGCGGCTGAGACCCCAGCGCACCTCGTCCAGCCTCTCCATCTGCCGCACCAGCCAGTCGAGACCGAGCCCGATGAGGCCGATCATCAGCATGCCGGCAACCACCAGATCGTACCGCTTGCCGGCGTTGCGGGCGTCGATGATGAGGTAGCCGAGCCCGGAGTTGACCGCGATCATCTCGGCCGCCACCACCACCAGCCAGGCGACGCCGAGCGCGAGGCGCAGGCCGGTGAGGATCTGAGGCAGGGCGGCGGGGAAGACGACCTTCTTGAACAGGTCCAGGCCGGTGATGCCAAAGTTGCGCGCGGCGCGGATGTAGACGAGCTGGATGTTCTGCACCGCGGCGATGGCCGAGGTGGTGATCGGGAAGAGGCTGGCGAGGAAGATCAGGAAGATCGGCGCCGCGTCGCTCACTCCGAACCAGAGGATGGCGAGCGGGATCCAGGCGATCGGCGAGATCGGCCGCAGGATCTGGATGGCCGGGTTGAACGCCTTCAGGGCCGGACCGAACCAGCCGAGCAGAAGCCCCAGCGGAATGCCGATGAACACCGCCAGCAGGAAACCGGTGGTGACGCGGAACAGCGAGGCCACGACGTATTTGACGAGGACGCCCTTGCGAGCGAGCTCCACAGTGCCGCTGATCACCTGGCGCGGAGTGGGAAAGATGTCGGTGCCCGACCATTTGACGGCCAGATGCCAGCCGGTGACGAACACGATGGCGACGAGGAGAGGCAGGACGATGGACTGGATGCGGTCTTTCATGGCGCCTCCCACGGATACGGGCCGATGCCCGTCGTGTTCTCGGAGAACCGCATGTCGGCGTACTCCTCGAACGCAATGTGCTTTTTCAGGATGCCGGCCTGGAGCGCGAGGGTTTCGATCTCCTCGAAGTCTTTCTTGGCCAGCTTGAGCTTCGTATAGGTCACCCGGTCCGGCGGCTTGCTGAGCACGAAGCGGAGCAGCCGCGGGTCCTGGTTGTAGTAGTTCTCGGCCACCGCCTTGGCGGCCTTCATGCGGTTCTCCATGCTCTTGTCGAGCCAGAGACCGCTCTTCGCGATGCCGTCCACCAGCTTCTGGACCTTCTCCGGGTTCTTGGCGATGAACCGCTCGTCGACGACCAGCACACAGGAGATGAAGTTGGGCCACAGCTCCTTGGCCTGGTAGAGCACGCGGCCGTAGCCGTCCAGCTCGGTCTGGCCCATGAACGGCTCACCCGAGATGATGGCGTCGACCGCCTTGGCGTAGAGGGCGGCCGGCATGTCCGGCGGCGGCATCTCGATCAGGTTGATGTCCTTGGAGGTCATCCCATGGTCCTTGAGCGCCTTGGTGATCATCAGATACTGATTCGAGAACCGGTTGGGGACCGCGACCCGCTTCCCCCGGAGATCCTCGATGGTATGCAGGTCCGACTCCTTGCGCACCATCAGCGCGGAGCCGTCCCGATGCCCGAGATAGACGATCTTCACCGGCACTCCCTGCTCGCGCAGCACCATGGCCATGGGCGCCAGCATGAAGGTCACCGGGTTGTTGCCCGAGATGAATGCCTCTTTGAGCTCCGGCCAGCCGTTGAACCTCACGGGTTCGTAGAACCCCTTTCCGACCGTGTTCTTGTTGATCCAGTCGGTGACGGGGCACGTGAGGTGTCAGGTGACCGGGAGGAAACCGACCCGGAACCGGGCCTCCTCCGTCACCTCTTTCTTAAAACCCAGCTTGCGGAGCGGATCGAATCCCAGATTCAGCCAGGCGTGCAGGAAGGCGAGCGTCAGCCCCACCCCCACCGCGCCCAGGACGACTTTTGACAGCTTGCTCATCGTGATGTTCCCCCCGGCTCAAAGTAGACAATGAACCACAGCCAAACGACAAGAGATCTCATGGATCGCTTAAAGAGTGCGAGGAACCGGGGGAAGCGGGACAGGAGGGCCGGGGAGGGCCCCCCTCGATCAGACTGCTCAGAACTGGACGTGCTCGACGAAGAACGCCTGCGGCTCGATCTTCTTGGCGACCAGGTCCGACGCCAGGTCCGGCGTCAGCACGAACTGCCCGGCGCGCTCCTTGGTCGGCGTCACCAGCAGCAGCTCCAGGGCGCCGATCTTGTTCGGGAAGCGGTCGCGGATGTGCAGCAAGGCGTTGGCGCCGATGGTGAGGCCGCGGAAGACCGCGCCCTCGGACGAGGTGGTGACCTCGATCAGCGGCCGGTCGCCCTGGGTGCCGGCGAAGATCTCGACGTCGTCGACGCCCTGGCCGTGGAAGAACTGCTGCAGCTCGGCGAGCACGTCCGCCTGCGCGAACGGCCGGCGGCCCAGGGTGGTGAGGTCGGAGAAACCGGCCCGCGTCTTCGTCGCCTGCTTCGTGTCGGAGCTCGTGGGAGCGACCGGCTTGTCCCGCCGGCCCGGCAGCTCGCGCGAGGCTTCGCGGCCGGCGATCATGTCCGACAGGTTCTTCTTCGGCGGTGGCGGCGGCGCGACCTGGTTCTTGCCCGGCGCGCCCTGGTCGAGGATCACCGCGTTGCCGCCGTAGTCGGACTTGTTCTCGGCGTCGGTGCGCGCGATGTCGATCTCGCTCGCCTTGATGAACGTCTGCTGGCCGTTCGAGAGGGTGATGTACGCCTTGTCCTTGTCGATCCGGTACTTCCCCTTGGCCTGGATGGTCTGGCCGCTCTTCAGATAAATGGTGTAGGCCGCCAGGGGGCTCGCCAGCAGGAACGCCAGCGCGACGGGGGCCAGCCAACGCAATGTCGAAGGGGTTCTGTACCGCATGTCATTCTCCGTCATTCTCAGGGTGCTCCCTCCATGATACCCTCTCGGCGCCTTCCTGCAAACGCCCGCACCCGGAAGGCCGACTCAAGCCATGCCGCCCGCCCACGCCCACCGCTCCGCCTCCGCGCTCCTCCTGCTCGAGGACGGCAGTGTCTTCGAAGGCGAGGCCGTCGCTCCCGGAACCCGTTTCGGCGAGGTGGTGTTCAACACCTCGATGACCGGCTACCAGGAGGTGCTGACCGACCCGTCCTACCGCGGCCAGATCGTGGTGATGACCCAGCCGCACATCGGCAACTACGGCGTCGGCCCGGAAGCCGCTGAGTCCGGCCGCCCGTGGGCCGAGGGCTTCATCGCCCGCCAGTTCACCGCCCGCCCCTCCGGCACGGCGAGCGACGAGGGGCTCGTCCCCTACCTGCGCCGCCACGGCGTGCCGGCGCTGCATGGCATCGACACGCGCGCCCTGGTGCGTCGGTTGCGCGAGCGGGGCGCGCTCCGCGGCGTGGTGACCTCGGAGCGCTCCGACATCGCCGGCCTCACCGCCGAGCTGGCCGACTTCCCCACTATGGAAGGGCGGGCGCTGGTCGACGAGGTCACCTGCGCGGCGCGCCATGAGGTGGCGGTGCTCGAGGGTGTCGCCGAGCAGTGCCACCTGGCGGTCTACGACTTCGGCATCAAGACCAACATCCTGCGCGAGCTGGCCGGCCGGGGCGCGCGGCTCACCGTCTTCCCGGCGCGGACGCCGGCCTCCGAGGTGCTGGCCCTCGGCGCGGACGGCGTCGTGCTCTCCAACGGCCCGGGCGATCCGGAGCCGCTCACCGGGATCATCGACAACGTGCGCGGCCTGCTCGCCGCCGACGTGCCGGTGCTGGGCATCTGCCTCGGCCACCAGCTCCTCGGCCTCGCCCTGGGAGCGAAGACGTTCAAGCTCAAATTCGGCCATCACGGCGGCAACCAGCCGGTGCGCGATGCGATGACGGGCAAGGTGGCGATCACCAGCCAGAACCACGGCTTCGCGGTCCGCCCGGAGACCCTGCCCGCCGGCTGTACGGTGACCCAGGTCAATCTCAACGACGGCACGGTCGAGGGCTTCGCCATCGCCGGCAAGCCGGTCCATTCCGTTCAATACCATCCCGAGGCGGCACCCGGTCCGCACGACGCCTCCGGCCTGTTCGACCGCTTCCTCGCCGCCATTACGAACCAAACAGCCGAGCGATGAGGTCAGACCGGCGCGACCCGCCCACCGGTCTCTCCCCACTCACCGGTCCGCTCGCCTGGGTCGTGGCTTGGCGTTTCCTGCGCGGCCACCGCAGCCGCCTCCTCGACGGCACCGCGCGGGCGGCGCTCCTCGCCACGGCGCTCGGAGTCACCGCCATGGTGATCGCCATGGCGCTGATGACCGGCTACCGCGGCGACCTGCAGAACAAGCTGGTGCGTGGCAACGCGGCGGTGATCGCCTATCCGGTCGGCGCCACCAGCCGCGCGCTGACGCCGGCCCGCCAGGCGGCGCTCACCAAGATCCCCGGCGTGCGCAAGATCGGCCGGGTGGCCTACGGCCAGGGATCGCTCGGCAGCTCGGCCCGTCCGCAGGGGCTGGAGGTGGTGCTGCGCGGCATCGACCCGGGCGGCGGCCAGCTCGCGGCGACGCCGGAGCAGATCGGCACACCGGCGGACGGCATCCCCGGCGCCGTCCTGGGAGCCGATCTGGCCGCCCGGCTGGAGACCAGGAAGGGAGACATCCTGCGTCTGGTCGCACTCGGCTTCTCGGAGGGGCGGCCGCACTTCCACTACCAGAGCCTGCGCGTCACCGGCACCTTCGCCAGCGGCTTTGCGGAGTTCGACCGCAGTTGGGTGCTGCTCGGCCGTCCGGTGGTGGAACGCCTGATGGGCAGCGGCGACACCGCCTCGGACCTGATCGAGCTGACGGTGGCCGATCCCTCCGATGCGCCGCGCATCGCCGAGGCGGCGACCGCCGTCCTCGAACCGGACTTCCTGGTCACCGACTGGCGGCAGCTCAACCGCGAGCTGTTCACCGCTCTCAAGTGGCAGCAGGAGATCCTCTTCTGGGTGCTCGGGCTGATCGTGCTGGTCTCCACCTTCAACATCGCCTCGACCCTGGTCGTGCTGGTCCGCGAGCGGATGCGCGACATCGGCCTGCTGGGCGCGCTCGGCATGCCGCCCGAACATCTGCGGCGGATCTTCCTCCTCTACGGCGGCTTCCTCGGCGGGCTCGGTACGCTTCTCGGCGTCGCCTTCGGCGGCGTGATCTGCTGGATTCTCACCACCTTCGAGCTGATCCGCTTCGACTCCGACGTGGCGGCGATCTACTTCATCCGTTCGGTGCCGTTCCGGGTCGAGCTCATCGACGTGCTGGAGATCGTGGGGTTCGCCTTCGCGGTGACCCTGCTCGCCTGCCTGGTGCCGGCCTGGCGCGCCGCGCGGATCGATCCTTCGGCAGCGCTGCGGTACGAGTGAGCTTCAAAGCTTCTCGATCTCGCGCCGGAAACGCTCCTCGTCCGGCATGAGCTGAAGGGCCATCTCGAAAGCGTGGCGGATCTCGGCGTCCGGCGCCTTCATGCCCCGGAGAACCTGACCCAGAAAGAACCAGGTCCAGCCCTGCGGCTCCTGCTGGAGCGTCGTCTCCAGAGCTTCGCGAGCCCGCCCCAGGACTTCCTGGGCCGATTCTTCATCGCCCAGCGCCCGGAGCTGAGCCGCGCTGCGCAGCGCCTCGATCCCCAGGGAACCTGGATGGCTGGGCAAGGTAATGCGGAAATAGGAACGCGCCTCGTCGAAGTCGAACAGCGGATCCGGGGACCCATTCCGCTTCATGGCCCGATAGATCTTGGTGAGGCCTGTTCCTCTCGCTTCGGCCAGGCGGAGCTCCTTGAGCAGCTCACCGATCCGGCGATTGCGCGCCGCGACAGAAGGGATGCGCGCTCCGGGCAGGAGATGCGCCTTGTCGACGCCCGGCACCGGTCCGGGGTAACTGGTGATCTCCATCCGATCCAGATAAAGGTAGATCTTGATCGGCTCGGGCTCGGCCTCGTAGCTCCGATGGTAGATGGCGTTGACCAGCGATTCCTCCACGGCGGGAAACGGATAGCTGTGCCAACTCCTGACCTCGGGCCGATCGTCGAGCTTCTCCAGGTGTTGCACGGAGAAGCTGCGCAAGAAATTGAGGCAATCCCGGAGCTGTTTCTGGAGGTCCCCCCTGAATGTCTTTTCTTCGATGACGTTCCCGGATGCATCCGCGGCAAACTGGGCGACCTCGATCCGTGCCCCCCGGAACCACTCTTCCGGATCGTCGGAAAAGAAAAGGAGAGCGACGTTGCGTGGCACCTCGTGGCCGTTCACCCGTGCCGTGAGGAACATGCGGCGGTAAATCTGCCGAGCATCGGACTCTTCCAACAAGCCACTCCGGACGTCAGACAGGAATTCGCGGACCTTGCCCTCGCGGATCTTCTCGACGGGAACGTCGAGCGCCCGCCGGTCATCGAACGGCACTCTGGCCGTGAGTTGGATGAGCTGGCGGAGAACCTCTCCTCGCGCTTCCACTGTCTCGCTGCCAAGCCGGACGAAAAACTTCCGGGCTGCCCCCCGCTGAAGAGACTCAGGAGCCTGATGGGGCCGCGTCTCGCTGCCCGGCGCCCAGACCACGAGAAGGTGCTTGCCGTCCACGACCTCCGGCGAGAGCACCGGTTGGTACACGGGATCCAGGGTGTTGCAGTGGCCCCGGATCCATCTCTGGATTCCGTCCAAAGATTTGGCATCCAGACCCGCGGGCGGTAGCCTCGCAACTCCCCGCTCCTCAGCCACCCCGAGGACAATGTAACCACCATTCAGGTTCTGGAGATCGTTCGCGAAAGCGCAGATCGTCTGAAGGGTCTGGACACCGGTCGTCGTTTCCTCCCACGAGCCCTTCAGCTCGACCCGGGCCGACTCGACGCCGCGGTGGTGTAGAAGATCATCGATGTTGACGGGAAGGATGCTGGGCATGGCCGGCTACGCTGACACGCTCTCGTTCCGCTCGCCGGACATGATTCGCCAGCCGATGACTTTTTCGTCGATTTCGCGCAGGCGGTTGGCGATGAGGCGGCAGAGGAGCTGGAGGAACTCCAGGGCGGCGTGGGGGTCCATGCCGATGACCTCGTGCACGGTCGCCTGGTCGAGGGCGAGGACGGTGAGCGGACCGCCGTAGGCGCGGGCGTCGGCGGAGCGGGGCTCGCCGTCGATGAGCGACATCTCGCCGAAGAAGTCGCCGCGTTCGAGAATGGCCAGGGCCTCCTCGCCGGCGCCCGGGATGAACTTGCTGATGATCACCCGGCCCTCCTGGATGACGTACATCTCCGCCCCGTCGTCCCCCTCCTGGAAAAGGGAGGCGCCGGAGGCGAAACGCTTCTCCTTCGAGAAGGCGGCCAGAGTGATCAGCTCCTTGCGCGAGATCCCCTGCTCGCGGAAAAGGCGGATCTTGTCGTTCTCCTCGACCTTGACGGCCGCCATTCCCGGCGAGGTGGGCCGGCGGAAGCGCAGGCTCTCGGGCATCGCCTCGGTGGCGAAGAAGCTCTTGAGCTGCTCGTTGGTGGCGCGCAGCTTGCGCGCCAGGCTGTGCCACAGGCTCCAGTAGATCTGCACTCCGAGGTCGGGCGTGCCCTCGAACAGCGGCTCCAGCGTCTCGGCGCTGATGCGGATCACCTGGCAGGGGAGGGTCGCGACGGCGTCGGCGGAGCGCTCGTGGCGGCCGACGAAGCCGTCCTCGCCGAACAGCTCGCCCGGCCCCAGAGTGCCGAGGACGAAGGTGCCGTAGGAGGTCGTGCGCTGCAAAGTGATCTCGCCGCGCTCCAGGATGTAGAGATCCTGCCCGGGCGAACGGTGGCCGAAGATCTGGTCGCCGGCGTCGAAGCCCTCCTCCTCGATCGCGCGGGTGAGGCGGAAGACCTGCTCGTCCGAAAAGTGGGAGCACGGCTTGAGCCGGCGCAGGCGCGCGGCGAGCTCGAGACGGCCGACCTCGCGCCGCGGCGGCTGGGCGGTCGAGAAGCTGCTGGTCGCGGTGGGCAGACCGGACTGTTCCAGGAACCGCTCGCGCTGCCACTCCAGCCGGTCGAACGCCGTATGCAGGGTCTCCTGCCGTTCGCGGAAGACGAGGGTCAGCTCGCGGTTGCCCCAGCCGAGGATCTGCTTCAGGGTCTGGATGCGGCGCCGGAGGCGCTTGATCCCCTCGTCATCGGCGTCGTTCAGGAGCAGGAAGGCGTGGACGGTGGCGCGCAGGGCGGGCTCGTACTGCTTGCGCTCGTACTCGGCACGCCCCAGGCTCTCGGCGATCTCGCGGTCGAACGGATTGAAGCGGAGGGCCCGCTCCAGCTCCTCGACGGCGCCGTCGAAGTCCTTGCGCCGGAAGAGAAGCCGGCCGTGGAGCTTGTGCACCGCCGGGCTGGCGAACCCCTTGGCCTTGGCGATCTCCAGGCACTCGGTGGCGCGCGCCGACTCGCCCTTCTCGGAGTAGATGTGAGCCAGCCCGAGGAAGTGGGCGGCGTCGATCGCGCTGCGCCGGAAGCCCTCGCGCATCATCTCCTTGAGGGTCCGCGGCGTGCTGCCGGTATGTTGGCGCTGCAGCTTGCGCGCCTCGGCGAGACCGAGCTTGACGCTCAGGTTCTTGGGATCGAGACGGAGAGCGAGGAGGAACAGCTCCGCCGCCTCTTCGTGCTTGCCGCTCTGGCTGAAGCGCTGAGCCAGGTCGGTCAGCGCGGCGACATCTTGGATCAGGCTCTGCGAATCATCCATACCGGCATACCGGCGCTCTGTCGGTGAACGATCGAGGATAGCATGAGCCGGCCCTGCCGGAGAGGGCTTGAGCTCCGGAACCAATTTATGTAGATTTCTCTATCCTATGGTGTCCACAGGGAAGGACCGTCCAGTCGACCAGCTCCCCGAAGCGTTGCGCCGGGGGATCGAGCTTTGCCGCGAAGGCGAGTGGAACGACGGCCTGTTCTTCCTCGGCAAGATCGCCCAGGCCGGGCGGACGGACGTGCCGGGCCTCTACTACTCCTACCTGGGTTACGGGATCGCGCGGTGCCAGAACCGGGCGGAGGAGGGGCTGAAGCTCTGCCGGCATGCGGTCAAGCTCCAGTTCTACGAGCCGGACAACTACGTCAATCTGGCACGGACGGCGTTGCTGGCGAATGCGCGCGGAGAAGCGGTCGAAGCGGTGCGCAAGGGGCTCAAGGTGGACAAGAACAACCTGGAGCTCCAGGCGCTCTACCGTGAGCTGGGCATCCGGCAGCCTCCGGTGCTGCCGTTCCTCGCCCGGTCGAACCCGATCAACCTGTTGTTGGGAAAGATCCGCGCGCGGCTTTTCGGGCCGCGCGCGTCCTGATCTTCTTACCCTCTTTACCCTGTCGCTTTCATGTCCTCGAACACGATGCCGAGGTTGTCGGCGCCGTTGTGCCGGCAGAGGTCCATGAAATCGGCCACCTGGTCGTAGGGCAGCTCGCCGTCCGCGGCGAAGAAGATCACCCGGGTCTGGCGGCCGCGAAGCGTGTCCTGCAAGCGGGAGCCAAACTCGTTCCGCGGAACGGACTGCTTGTTGATCCAGGTGCTGCCGTCGAGATCCATCCGTACGATCACCTGGTCGCTCGTGGGTGGCGGGACCGCCGACTCAACCTTCGGCGGCACCTGCACCTCGTAACCCATCTGGAGGATGGGCGTGACGACCATGAAGATGATGAGGAGCACCAGCACCACGTCGACCAGCGGTGTGATGTTGATGTCGCTCTTGACACCGCCCTGAGCGCTTACGTTCATCGCCATTGCCGTGTCCTCCGCTAGGCCTTGCCTTGCTTCTTGTCGATCACCAGTCCCACGCGGGTGAAGCCGGCCTCGTTGATCAGGCGCATCACCTTGCGGACGTCTTTGTACTTCAACCGCTTGTCCCCCTTGACCACGACCGTCTTGTCGGGGTTGTTGTCGTGGACCTCCTTGAGCGTGGCGGGCAGATTCTCGGCAGTCACCCAGTTCTGCTGCACGAAGACGCTGCCGTCGAGCTTGACGGAGATCGTGAGCTGCTTCTGGCTCTCGGGCATCTTCCCGGGATCGACCGTCTCGGGCAGAGCCACGTCGACGCCCTTCTGCAGCATGGGCGTCACCACCATGAAGATGATCAGGAGCACGAGGCAGACGTCCACCAGTGGCGTGACGTTGATGTCGCCCCGGACTCCCGGCTCGGAGATCGGGTTGCGCCCTCTTTTACGTAGCATTTTTCTTCTGCTTCTTCATGAAGAAGTCGACCAGCTCGGAGGAAGAGTTGGACATCTCGACCTGGAGCCGCTCGAGCTTGTTCTGGAAGTAGTTGAACATCCAGGCGGCCGGAATGGCCACGAACAGACCGAGAGCGGTGGTGACGAGGGCTTCCGCGATACCGGCCGACACGGCGCCGATACCACCGGAGCCGGTGAGAGCCATGCCGCGGAAGGCGTTGATGATGCCGATCACGGTGCCGAACAGCCCGATGAAGGGGGCGGTCGTCGCGATCGTCGCCAGGCTGCCGATGCCGCGCTTGAAATCCGACGTGGTCAGCAGGGCCGAGCGCTCGACGGCGCGGCTGGCCGCCTCGACGATCTCAAGCTCGGAGAGCGGACTGGTCTGGTTTTCGAACTGGAAGGACTGCAGCCCGGCGCTGACGACGCGGGCGAGGTGGCTCTGGGGGTACTTCTGCGCCGCGTCGATCACCGCCTGCGGCCGGTCGTGCTTGAGGTTCTCGGTGGCCAGCTTGGCGAACGCGAGCGACTGCTTCTGGGCTTTGCGGAAGAAGAGGACGCGCTCGACCGAGATGTACAGCGACCAGACCGACAAGATCAGAAGCACGATGACCACGCCCTGCGCAATGGGGGTCATCGTTTGCCATAGGCCCAAAATACTGAAATCCATGCTCTTCTCCTTTGGCTACGCGGTGCTCACTGCACCTGGAAGTTAACGGTCAATGTGTAATAAACCTTGACGGGTCGCCCCTGGAACTGCGCCGGCCTGAACTTCCACCGCTCGACGGCGTCCAGCGCTGCCTTGTCGAGACCCATGGGCAGACCTTTGAGCACCCGCGCGTTGGTCACGTTGCCCTTCTCGTCGATGATCGCCTCGACGATCACGACGCCGGTGACTCGGGCCTTGCGCGCCACCTCGGTGTAGACCGGCGGGGAGCCGGAGACCTTCTCCGGCCGGCTGACGCCGCCGCCGACGCGCAGGGGAGCCTCGTCGACCACGCCGCCGGGCACGCCGCCGGGAACACCACCGACGACGCCGCCGGGCACACCGCCCACGACGCCACCGGGAACACCGCCGGGCACGCCGCCTTCGACACCACCCTCGACACCGCCTTCAACGCCCACCGGCGCGTTGTTGGACGGCTCGGGCAGCCTCTCCGGCACCTGCACCGGCTGCACGGGCTCGGTGGTGTGGACCACCGGCACGTCATGCGGCACCACGGTCGGCCTGGCGGCCGGCGGCGGCGGCGGGGGCGGCGGTGGTGGCGGCGGGGGCGCCGCGTTGAAGAAGATGACGTTGATCGGCGGCTCCGGAACCTCTTCCACGTGCCAGTAGTTCGCGAACAGGAAGGCCCCGAACGCCACCGCGTGAATGATGAGGGCCACCGGTAGGATGTACCAGCGGAAGCCGCGCTTGCGCGTCTTGTCCAGCTCGATCAGTGAGTTTTCAAACATCGTGTCACCTGTCTGGCGTTAGGTTGGGTGGGACGCCTTCTTCTGCGCCTCTTCCTTCTGTTTCTTCTCCTGCTCCGCCTTCTGCTGCTTGCGCAGCTCGACGGCCTTGTTCTTCCACTCCTCGGCCTGGGCGAGGTCCTGCGCGCTCTTCGCCGCGTCAGCCGACTCAACCTTGGCCTTTTCACGGAAGAGGAGGCTGTAGTAGACCATCGCCTCGAAGTACTGGGGGCGCAGCTTCAGCGCCTGATCGAGTGCCGTCAGGCCGCTCTCGACGTACTGGGCGCGCTTCGCCGGATCCATGTCGGCGGTGGCGTTGAAGGACTTGCCCCAATCCGACACACCGATGGTGTACAGGATTTCAGGCTTGTCGGGGCCGTTGTAGGCCTGCGCCAGCTTCCAGGCTTCGTCCAGGCGGTCCATCTGGACGAAGACGCGGATCTTCGAGGCCGCGATCTTGGCCTTGCCGTCCGGCGTCTTCTGCTGCTGCTCGAGCTTGTCGAGCGCGGCGATCGCGTCCTGGTACCGCTTGGTGTTGACATAGGTCGACAGCAGGTAGTCCCGGATCTTCTCGTCGTCCGGGTAGTCGGCCAGGTACTTCTGGAAGGCCTCGATCGCCGTGTCGGCGTACTTCTTGTTGTCCGGGCTTTCGTCCCCCGGCTTGAACAGCGCCAGCGCCGTCAGGCCCACCGAGCGCCAGGCGAAGGTGACGCTGGGATCCAGCTCAAGCCCCTTCTGGAACTCCTGCAAGGCCTCCCGGTAGGACTCCTGCTGGTACAGCGAATTGCCCTTCTTCAGCTCGGCGCGGGCCTGGACCTTGTAGCAACCGGTCAGCAGGGGCGCGGCCAGAAGAAAGGCGAGAAGCATGGAAGTCGACTTGTGCATTTCTTCACCTCTCCGCCACTTAGATGGGGGCACCTCAGATTTGGTTCCCGGAACGAGCTGACGAAGTTTCCTCCCCCCGTCTCTGCGGGGCACCGGAGGGTGTCCGCTGACCGTAGAGGAAGCAGGAAACGTGCCTGGACTCCGGCCGTCCCCGTCGTATTGACGGGCGGCCGGGATGCTCCTGTGGAGCGATCGTTCGCATGGGTCGGCCCGAAGGCCGGGTAATGCTAGAGGAAAAACGCGCCGCTGCCAAACCCCGCCTGTCCAGAGGCCGCGTTTGCGCCTGCCACGCGTCCGTGTCAGACTCCCCCGCGCGTTCCCTGTCACCCTTCCGCCAAGGAGGTTCCGCTCTTGCTGCGAGGCATTTTCCAGACCAAGAAGCTGGACGACATCATGGAGGCGGCCGAGTCCGGGCCGACCTTGCGCCGCGACCTGGGTGCTTTCCAGGTCACCCTGCTGGGCATCGGGGCCATCGTCGGCGCCGGCATCTTCGCCACCATCGGCACCGCCGCCGCCGGCGACGCCGCCCGCCCGGGCGCCGGGCCGTCGCTGATGCTCTCCTTCGCCATCACCGCGATCGTCTGCGCCTTCACCGCCCTCTGCTACGCCGAGTTCGCGGCGCTGGTGCCGATCTCCGGCTCCGCCTACACCTACTCTTACGCGACCCTGGGTGAGCTGGTGGCCTGGATCATCGGCTGGGACCTGATCATCGAATACGCGGTGGGCAACGTGGCGGTGGCGATCAGCTGGGCCAACTACTTCCGCACCCTGCTCGAAAGCGTCGGCATCAACTTCCCGCTCTGGCTCGCCACCGACTACCGGACGGCGGCGAAGACCCCGGAGATCTACGCCCACGCGCCGCACATCTTCGGCGTCCCCATCGTCTTCAACCTCCTGGCGGCGGCGATCGTGGCGCTGATCACCGTCGTCCTGGTCGTCGGCATCCGCGAGTCGGCGCGCTTCAACGCCGGCATGGTGCTGATCAAGATCCTCGTCCTCATCTTCTTCGTGATCGTGGCGCTCAAGTACGTGGCGCCGGGCGCCGTGGTCCAGAACTGGCATCCGTTCCAACCCAACGGCTGGAAGGGGACGTTCACCGGCGCCGCGGTGGTCTTCTTCGCCTACATCGGCTTCGACGCGGTGTCGACCGTCGCCGAGGAGACGCGCGACCCGGGGCGCAACCTGCCGATCGGGATCATCGCCTCGCTGGTCATCTGCACCCTGCTCTACGCGGTGGTGGCGGCGGTGTTCACCGGCATCCTCCCCTACCCGGTGCTGGTCAAGAAGCTGGCGACCGAGCAGGCCGAGCCGCTCACCATGGCGCTCAACTACGTGGCGCCGGGGCAGAGGTGGGCGACCGGCTTCGTGGCCCTGGGCTCGGTGATCGCGCACACCGCCGTGCTCCTCGTCTTCCAGCTCGGCCAGCCGCGCATCTTCTTCTCGATGGCCCGCGACGGCTTGCTGCCGCAGTCGTTCGCCAAGGTCCACCCACGCTTCCGCACGCCGCACGTGACGACCATCCTGACCGGCGTCGCGGTGGGAGGGGTCGCGGCCTTCGCCAGTATCGACGAGATGGTGGACCTGACGAACATCGGCACGCTGTTCGCCTTCGTGCTGGTGTGCGTCGGCATCCCGATCCTGCGCTTCACCGATCCGAACCGGCCGCGGCCGTTCCGGGTGCCGCTCGGCCCGTACCTGCTGCCGCTCCTGGGCGCCGTCTCGTGCATCTTCCTGATGTACTACCTGCCGCCGGCCTCGTGGTGGCGGTTCATCGGCTGGCTGGTGCTCGGCTTCGCCATCTACAGCGCCTACGGCTACAGCCGGAGTCTCATCGGCCGGCGTCTCGGCCGGCCGGCCAACGCCTCGGGCGTGCTCAAGCTCGCGTCGCTGGGTTTCACCCTCGCCGCGGCGGGCCTGTTCACCATCCCCCACAACGCCGGCCTCCCCCTCCTCCTGCATCAGGCGGGGACGGCGGCCGATCCGGAGCACACGCGGGCGCTCGGCGGTCTGGCGCTGATCGTCGCCGGCGTCCTGATGGGAGTGACCGGCGTCTCGCTCGAATCCTCGTCGGCGCGCGGGCGCGGCTGAGCACGTTCAGCGGAGCTGCTGCCAGGCCAGGATGGCGGTGACCAGAAGACCGATGACGATGACGGCGGCGCGCGCCTTCTCCTGGCCGATGCGCTTGGAGAAGCGGGCGCCGCCGTAACCACCCACCACGGCGCCGACCGCGAGGACGAGCGCCTCGGGCCAGGACACCGCGCCGCGATAGATGAAGTAGCCGGCCGCCACGCAGTTGATGCACAGGTTGAAGAAGTTCTTGAGCCCGTTCATGGCGTGGATATTGGTCAGCCCGAGGAAGCCGAGGAGCGCCAGCATCAGGATGCCGATGCCGGCGCCGAAGTACCCCCCGTAGACACCGACCGCCAGTTGGAGGAGCGCCGCCGTGACCCAACGGCCGCGGGAGAGCCGCGCCGGCTCCGGGCTTCCGGCCCCGCCGCCGGCGGGCGGCAGGAAGCGGCGCGCGAGGGCGCTGCGCGCCATGAACAGGACGGTCGCCACCAGGATGAGGACCGGCGCCAAGCGGGAGAAGATCTTCTCCGGAGTGCTCAGGAGGAGGACGGAGCCGGCGATGCCGCCGGCGAGGCTAGGGAGGAAGAGCGTCTTCAACCACTCCTTGTGGCTGAGCACGTCCTCTTTGAAGCCGGCCAGGCTGGCCGCGGCGCCGGGCAGCAGCGCCACCGTCGACGTGGCGTTGGCCCTGATCGCTGGCATCCCCAGGAAGATGAGCACCGGGAAGGTGAGGATCGTGCCGCCTCCGGCCATGGCATTCATCGCGCCCGCCCCGACCGCTGAAGCCACCAGGACGGCGATCTGAGCAGGAGTGGCGAACGGCATGGCGGGGGGATTATGGCATGCCGCGCCTGGCGCCGATCAGCGCAGCGGACGAGGCCGTAATGTGGAACGTCAGATTCTTCGAGCTATAACTAAAATATCCTTTCAGGCCGGGACTCACGAGCGGGATGCGCAGTATGTCGTGGTGCCGGCTGTCTGTCTTCCTGATGCTGGGCCGGATTCAAAGTCCGGCCTTTTTTAATGCCCGGAAGAATCTACCTGCAATTTAGATTGTAATGTTCAACCTGTAATCTTCCCTCAGTTCAACTGATTCATTCTTCTGGAGGGAAGGCCCATGCAACCGAGCAAGGTTCTGGTGATCGACCAGTCCGAGATGATGCACAAGCTCTTCCGCCCCATGCTGGGCAAGACGGTCTTCGTCACCGCGGCGGACGGCCGCGAAGCGTTGCGCCTCCTCGCCGAGCAGCCCGGGACCGATCTGATCTTCCTGGACATCGACACGCCGCCGGTCAACGGCGTCGACCTGCTCGCGAAGCTGCTCGCCACGAAGGGCGTGAACGGCATTCCGGTGGTTCTCGTCAGCTCGCCGGGCCAGGAGCACGACGTCATCCGCGGCCTCCAGAGCGGCGCCGCGGCCTACATCAAGAAGCCGTTGCGCAGCGAGGAGGTGCTCGGCCTGACCGCCCGCCTGATGCAGCTCTACAAGCCCGCGAGAGCTCCGGCCGTCAAGCCGCTCTGAGGAGCCCGCTCTCTGAGGCCTCCATGGTATGCTGCCGGGCCGGCGTGGCCGCTGAAGCCAGCGGCCGGCAGGAAGGGGGCCTCAGATGCTCAAAGTCAGTCTCGTCAACATGCCCTTCGCGGCGCCTCAGTTCCCTTCGATCGCCCTGACGCAGCTCAAATCGGTGGCGGAAAGCCGGTGCGGGGAGCGCGTGCGGGTGCGCATCCTGTACCTGAACCACGACTTCGCCCACTACCTGGGCGTTGACATCTACCAGGTGATGAACAGCGTGCAGGCGAGCAACGCCGGCCTGGGCGACTGGCTCTTCCGCTCGCTCGCCTTTCCCGAGCTGCCGGACAACGCCGAGGTCTACTTCCAGCGCTACTACCCGCAGCGCGACCCGGTGATGGAGATGCGGCGGCGCACGATCCTCGGCAAGCGGGCCGGGCTTGAGCGTTTCATGCAGAGCCTGGTGGCCAAATACCAGCTCGGCGGCGAGGACGCCGTGGGCTTCACCACGATGTTCGCCCAGAACACCGCCTCCTTCGCCCTGGCGCGCCTGATCAAGAAAGCCAACCCGGCGGTCACCACGCTGATCGGCGGCGCCAACTGCGAGTCGCCGATGGGCGAGGAGATCGCCCGCCACGTGCCGGCGATCGACTACGTCTTCGCCGGGCCGGCGCTGGTCAGCTTTCCGGATTTCCTGGAACGCCGCCTGGCCGGCGACGCCGCCGCCCTCGAAGCCTGCGATCAAATCCGCGGCGTCGTCTCGCGCGGCACCGTGGACGGCCTGCAACGGCACCAGGTGGTCGGCCAGGAGCTGCCGATCGACGTGCCGGTGCCGCTCGACTACGACGGCTTCCTCGCCGACATGGCGCGCAATTTTCCTCCGAGCCCGCAGGCGCCGCGCGGAAAAGTCGAGCCGTGGCTGCTCTTCGAGACTTCGCGCGGCTGCTGGTGGGGGGAGCGCGCCCACTGCACCTTCTGCGGCTTGAACGGCAGCACCATGATCTACCGCGGCATGCCGCCGGCGCAGGCGATCCGGCTGTTCGAGGAGATGTTCGCGCGCTACGGCGACCGCTGCCGGCGCTTCGACGCGGTGGACAACATCATGCCTCGCGAGTACCTGACGGAGGTCTTCCCGCACGTCAGGACGCCGGAAGGCGCGTCGCTCTTCTATGAGGTCAAGGCCGATCTCAAGGACCATGAGATGGAGGTCCTCGGCAAGGCCGGCGTGACGCTGATCCAGCCCGGTATCGAGTCGCTCAACACCGGCACGCTGAAGCTGATGCACAAGGGCGTGACGTCGTTCCAGAACATCCGCTTCCTCAAGAACTGCCTGCGCTACGGCATCAGCCCGCTGTGGAACCTGCTCATCGGCTTCCCGGGCGAAAAGGACGACGTCTACCGGAAATACGTCGCCGACATGCCGCTCCTGGCGCACCTGCCGCCGCCCTCGGGGGCGTATCCGGTGCGTTTCGACCGCTACAGCCCCTACTTCACCAAGGCGGCGGAGTACGGGCTCAACCTGTCGCCGTACGACTTCTACCGCTTCGTCTATCCGTTCCCCGAGGAGTCGCTGGCCAAGCTCGCCTATTTCTTCGAGGACCGCAACTACGCCGCGGAGTATCTCTCGACGATGGTGCTGTGGCGGGACAAGCTGGGCAAGGGCACCGAGCGCTGGAACGAGCGCTGGAACGGCTCCGACGCCCGCCCGAAGGCGACCCTGGCGCTCGAGCCGCGCGGTGTCGGCGCGATCGACGCGGTGATCCGCGACACGCGCAGTGGCGAGCCGGCCGTGCACGAGATCGACGCTCTCGAGCGCAATATCCTCATCTATACAGACGCCAACGGCCGGCGCCTGGCGGACATCGCCAGGCACTGCGGCGCCGATGAAACGACCACCGCCGCCCGGGTCGACCGGCTGCGCAGCCTCGGCCTCCTGTTCGAGGAAGAGGACCGCATGATCAGCGTGGTGATCCTGCCGTTCGAGCAGGCGGCGGAGGAAGACCACGCCATCACCGCGGCCGGCGCCGCGCTCCCCGCGGGCGCGGCGGCCGGTGCAGCAGCCGGCTGAAACGCAGCCGATCGATTCTTCGAAAAACCTATTTATCTGGCACGGCGACCCGCGCCGCGCCTGCCTTTTGTCGTAATCTCCGCCGTAACCCTCCTCCTGTACGGTTCTCTCAATCCACCGGACATTCGGCATGTTTGGGCCTTGAAACCCAACCCGGTGATCTTTTTACGGGGGGAACCACATGCGCCGAGCTGTCGTCTGGATGGCAATCTTTTTCGCGTCGGCTGCCGGTCACTCGGTGCGGGCTGCGGAGTTTTCTCTCGGCAACATGGCTCTCAACGGATACGGCTCCTGGTACTACGGAAAATCAGGAAACAATAATGTTTTCCTGGACGCCACGGAGGACGGGAGCTACCGCTCGGCCAACGTGCATTTGAGCATCGCCGCGGAAGTGACCGACAGGCTGCGCGTGGTGACCCAGGTGGGCTGGGTGGACAGCGAAGCCGGCAGCGAATCGGGGAGCGAGCAGAATTTCGATTACATCTTCGCGGAGTGGAAGCTCAACAGCCGGATCAGGGCGCGGGTGGGCAAGATCAAGATGCCGTTCGGCATCTATAGCGAGTTTCCCGACGTCGGCACGCTCCGCCCGTTCCTGGCGCTCCCGCAGGCTGCCTACGGGCCGGTCGGTTTTCTCGGCCAGAGCTACAAAGGCGTGGGGCTGACCGGCAGCTTCGGCGGGCGCTGGAAAGCGCAGTGGGACCTCTATGGTGGCGGCACCGAGCTCAAGGAGGACATCGTCCCGGAGGCTTTCCTCGTCGGCACGCCGGTGAGCGCCGCCGAAGCCATAGAGACCGAGGTGACGCGCGACGTGCTCGGCGGACGCTTCGTCGTGGAGACACCGCTCGCGGGACTGAGCGCCGGCGTGTCGGCCTTGACGGGGAGCGAGAAGCTGGGGGGGACCGACCGGCGGCGCGACGTCTTCGGCCTGCAGGCTGAATATGCGACCGAGAAGCTCACCGTACGTGGCGAGCACATGCACGAGCGCGTCGAACGGGATCTGGAGGCGACGGGATCGTACGTCGAGGCGTCCTACCGGCTGACGGAGAGCTGGCAGGTCACCGCCGAGGTGGGGCGCCTGCGCAACGAGTTCCACGGCGTGCATCCGGTGGGCCAGGCGGCGGACCTGGCGAAGCACGACGAGACGGCGGTGGGGCTGAGCTATTGGCTCACTCCCAATCTGGTGCTCAAAGCCAACTATCTGCGAATCAAGGGGAACGCCTATGCGCATCCCGGCGCGGCGGACCTTCCGGCGGTGATGGCGGCCGGCGCTCTGCGGCAGCGCACCAACGTGCTGCTCGCCGGCGCGCAGTTCACTTTCTGAGACGACCGAGCGAGCCGAGCCCATGCGCGATCCCCTGATGGCGGCGTTGTTCACTGACTTCCTGCTCGAATCGCGGGAGCGCCTGGACCATCTCGAGGAGATCCTCCTGGAGGCTGCCGCCGCCGGCATGCTCGGCACCGGTGCGCTGGAGGAGGTCCAGCGCGAGCTGCACACGCTGAAGGGGAACGCCGGGCTGGTGGGTCTCGCCGCGATGCAGGTCGAGGCGCACGCCACGGAGGACCTGGTCGCGGCGCTGGCGCCGGGTGAGCCGCCGCCGCTGGAGGTTTTGACCGGAGTGGACCGCATGCGCCTCCTGCTCCGCCAGGCCGAGGCGGAGGAGACCGGCGAGGCCGCACGCGGCGCGGCCGACGCGGCGGTGCAGGGCGGAGCCCGGGTGGCGTTCGCGACGCTCGACACGCTCGTCGACCGGCTGGAGGAGATGGTGATCTTCCGCAGCCGTCTCACGGAGGCGCTGGAGACGCAGCGCCGGGAGCTCGGACCGGCGGCGCGCACGCCGGCCGGCGAGGCGGTGCGCCGGGCGCACGACGAGCTGGGCTCGACCCTGGACACGCTGCGCGACGCCATCCTGCGCCTGCGCCTGGTGCCGCTCGCCACCCTGTTCCGCTCGTTGCAGCGCATCGTGCACGACGAAGCCGCCCGGGACGGCAAAGACGTCCTTTTTACGGCCGAAGGCGGTGAAACGCCGCTCGACCGCGGCCTGCTGGAGCTCGCGAGCGAGGCGCTCGGCCATCTGATCCGCAATGCGGTGCTGCACGGCCTGGAGACGCCGGAGGAGCGGCGGCAGGCCGGCAAGCCGCGCGCCACCCTGCGGGTCTCCGCGTCGGCAGACACCCGCGAGGTGCGGATCGACGTGCTCGACGACGGCCGCGGCCTCCGGCGGGACGAAATCCTCGCCGCGGCCGTCCGCCGCGGCATGGCCGTGCCGGCGGGCGCCGATCTCACCTCCCTGCTCTTTCTCTCCGGCTTCTCGACGCGCGCGGAAGCGGACCTCGGCGCCGGCCGCGGGGTGGGGCTGGCGGCGGTGGACGAGGCGGTGAAACGGCGCGGCGGGCGGATCGAGGTGTTCTCGGAGGAGGGAGCGGGGACGCTCTTCCGGCTGCGCCTGCCGCTCAGCGTGTCGATCCTCCGCGCTCTCCTGGTGGCGAGCGACGGCGAGGACTATGCGCTGCCGCTCAGCGCCATGGAGGAGAGCCTCCGCCTCGATCCGGGCCAGGTCCACGAGATCAACGGCGGCCTCGTCCTCTCCCGCCGCGACGGCCTGGTGCCGCTGCTCGACCTCGGCTTCTGCTTCGGCACCTCGACGGTGCGCCGCCGCAACGGCTATGCGGTGGTGCTGGAAGCCGACGGCATCCGCCGCGCGCTGGGGGTGGACAGCATCCAGGGGATCCGCGAGGTGGTCGTCCGCCAGCTCGACCCTTGGACCGGCCGCCATCCGGCGGTGGCCGGCTCGACGATCCTGGCCGACGGCCGTGCGGTGCTCCTCCTCGATCCGATCGGCCTCGCGGGGCTCTCTCCGCTGGCCGGTCCCGGAGGAGCGGCGTGAGCAAGCGGCGCCGGAGCCCCGGCGGAGAGCCCGAGATACCGAAGGAGCTGGAAATGACAGAAAAACTCCCGGCGCTCCCGGCTTCGGGCCTCGCGTCAGAGATCCTGGCTCTGCTGGCCGGCGGCGACGTTGGCGATGTTGGCGATGTTGGCGAAAAGGCGGCGGCGGAGACACCCGCCGCGGCCCCCGCTCCGGAATGGGCCGCCGAGGGGGCCGACCGCCTCTTCTCCCTGGCCGACCGCCTGACGCGGCGCGGCGCGGCCGTGGCGAGCGCGCCGCCGGAAAAGCCCGAGACGTGGGTCACCTTCGAGGTCGCCGGCGAGGTCTACGGCCTGCCGGTGCTGGCGGTCGAGGAGGTCCTCCGCGTCACGGTAATCACCCGCCTGCCCTACGCGCCGGCACCGATGCGCGGCATCACCCAGCTCCGCGGCCGGGTGCTGCCGGTGGTGGACCTCGCGGTGCGCCTCGGCGCGCCGCCGGTGGAGATCGGACCGCAGAGCCGGATCGTGGTGGTGACGGCGCGCGGGCGCACGCTCGGGCTGCTGGTCGACGCCGCCCACCACGTCGTGAAGCTCCTGCCGAGCACCCTGGAGGCGCCGCCGCCGGAGATCGTGTCGAATCAATCGGACTTCATCGTGGCGGTCGTCCGCCGCGCGGAGTCGCTAGTCATTCTGCTGGATGTGGAGAAGGCGCTCCTGCTGCCCGCCTGGGAGGATCAAGATGCCGCACGTTGAGACAGTCCGCAGCCAGGAGAGAGCGCGTGTCCGCCTTTGGGGAAGGAAGGCCGGAGCGTTCCTGCTCCTCTGGGCGGCGGCCATGGCCGTCCTGTTGGCGGCGGTGCTCTGGCTCCTGCCGCATCCCGTGGCCGCCGCCGAGCCGTTCATCGTGATCGTCAATGCGGCGAACCCGGTCTCGTCCGTCCCGTCCGATCAGCTCGCCGGCTTCTTCCTCAAGAAGGTGACGCAGTGGAACAGCGGCCTGCCCGCGCAGCCGGTCGATCTCGGCGCCGATTCCGCGGTCCGCGAGAGCTTCTCGCACCAGATCCACCACAAAGGGACGGCGGCGGTGAAGGCCTACTGGCAGCAGATGATCTTTTCCGGCCGCGAGGTGCCGCCGCCCGAGAAGGCGTCGGCCCGCGAGGTGGTCGCTTTCGTGAGCGCCAACCGCGGCGGCGTCGGGTATGTGCCGGCAGGCACGCCGCTCGGCTCCGAGGCCAAGGCCGTGGACGTGAAGCCATGATCGAGGCCGGCTCAAAGAGTGGTGGCCGGACGGGCCGGCTGGCCTGGACGCGCCGCCTGCGCTTCGCCCACAAGATGGCCGGGCTGCCGGTGCTCGCGTCGATCGGCTTCCTCTCCATCCTGGCCATTCTCCAGGTGATGGGGATGCGCAACGCCCGGTTGCTCGACGCGATCCAGCAGCGGAACTTCCCGGCCTATGAAGCGAGCGACTCTCTGCAGCAGACCCTGATCGCGCTCCAGCGCAGCCTGCAGGACGCCGTCGCCGCGTCGGATGCGAGCGCGCTGGCCGCCACCGACAGCCTGCGTGACCAGTTCCTGAGCACCCTGCGGAAGGCCGGCGAGCACGGCGCGGTCGAAGCCGGCACGGCGAAGGCCCTCGGCCAGCGGTTCGAGCAGTACTACGCGCTGGCGCGGAAGACCTCGCAGAGCATGATCGGGGGGACCACCGGCGAAGGCGTGGTGGCCGCCTTGCAGTCGATGACGACGCAGTACAAAGAGGTGCGCGGCCGGCTCGACGACCTGGCGAAGGACAACAAGCAGCAGATGGAGATCGCCTTCTCCACCGCGCGCGCCAACCAGCGCTCCTCGGTGGTGGTGGTGACCCTGATGACCGTCCTCAGCATCCTCGCGCTGTCGGTGCTCTCCTACCTGATCATCCGCGCGCTGATCCGGCCGCTGGCCGAGGCGGTCGCGGTTGCGCAGCGGCTGGCCGAGGGAGATCTCTCCGCGGAGGTCGGGGCGGGCTCGGCCGACGAGATCGGCGACTTCGCGCGCGCCCAGCAGCGGATGATCGCTTACTTCCGCGAGATGGCCGCGGTGGCCGACGGCATCGCCCGCGGCGACCTGCGGACGGCGGTGACGCCGCGCTCGAAGGCGGACCTCCTGGGACAGGCGTTCGAGCAGATGGCCGCCAACCTGCGCCGCATCCTCACCGAGGTCAAGGAGTCGGCCGAGCAGATCGCCGCCGCGACCGAGGAGCTGTCGGCCTCGGCGCAGCAGATCACCAACGGCGCGGACACCCAGTCGCGGTCGGCGGAAGAGGCCTCGGCGACGATGGTCGAGATGGCGTCGCGCCTCGACAGCGTCAACCGCTCGACCCAGGCGCTGGCCAGCAACGTCGAGGAGACGTCGAGCTCGATCGAGGAGATGGGCTCGTCCATCCAGGAGGTGGCGCGCAACTCGGAGACGCTCCTCTCCCACGCCAGCGACACCGCCTCCACGATCGAAGAGATGACGGTGTCGATGCGCTCGATCGCCGGCAAGGTCCAGATCGTGGATCAGGCGTCGACCGACGCCGCCACCGCGGCGAGCGGCGGTGGCGAACGCCTGTCGCAGGTCGTGCTCGGCATCAACGCCTCGATCAAGGACATCGGCAAGATCGTGCAGACGATCGGCGACTTCGCGGACCAGACGAGCCTGCTGGCGCTCAACGCCGCGATCGAAGCGGCGCGCGCCGGCGACGCCGGGCGCGGTTTCGCGGTCGTCGCCGACGAGGTCAAGCGCCTCGCCGAGCGCTCGATGGGCTCGGCGCGCGAGATCTCCTCGTTCATCGAGACGGTGCAGCGGGACACCGGCGAAGCGGTCCTCCTGTCGCAGCGGCTGATGCAGCAGATCGTCGGCGCGGTGAACCGCTCGACCGAGCTGGTGCGCGACGTCCACGGCGCCGTCCGCGAGCAGAGCACCGGCGCGGCGCAGATCCTCAAGACCACGGGGACCATGCAGCAGGTCACCCAGCAGCTCGCGCTCGCGGCGCGCGAGCAGGCCGACGGCACGCGCCAGATCACCACCTCGGTCGAGGTGATGAACCGCATGACCCAGCAGGTGGCCGACGCCACGACGGACCAGATGCAGGGCGGCAACGAGATCGTCAAGTCCGTGGAACGGGTCGCCCAACTCGCCCAGCAGTACCTCGTCGCGGCGGCGGAGATGTCCAGAGCGACCCGCGGATTGGCGCTGCAGGCCGAACGGCTGCGCACCACCTCCGCCGTTTTCCAGGTGTAGACAAAGAAGCAGGAACCGAGAGAGCCATGACCATCGACCTCGCATCCGCCATACCCGACCGGGACGATTGTGACCGCCTCCTGGAGACCCTGCCGTCGCTGCCGCTCGCGGCGCGGGCGGCGGTGGTCGAACGGTTGATGCGCAACGCCAGCCCCGACATCCGCGACCGCGCCCTGCGCATCGGCGCGGCGGTCCTCTCCGACAGCCGCCTGACCGAGCTGCTGCGGGCCGACCACGACGCCGTGATGCGCAACGCCGGCTCGGAGATCCTGCTGCTGCGCGGCAGCCGCAGCCTGACCGCCGTGCTCCCGCTGCTCCACGATCCCGATCCGGACGTCGTCCTCCAGGCGGTGCTGATCCTCGACCGGCTGCACGATCCGCGCGCCCTGGAGCCGTTGCACGGCGTCCTCGTCCATGCCGACCCCAACGTCGTGCAGGAGACGATCCTGGCGATCGGCCGCCTGGGCGACGAGCGCTCGGTGCCGCACCTGCTCCCCTTCCTCGACGGCGATCTCTGGCTCCAGATGGCGGCTCTCCAGGCGCTCGGAGACCTGCGTTGCGCGGCGGGGATCGAGCCGCTCGCGCGGCGGGTGTCCGACCCGGTGGTCGGCTCGCTGGCCGCCGAATCGCTGGCACGGATCGGCGGCCCTGCCGTGTTCGCAGTCCTGGCGGCCAACTGGGACGACGGTCCCGACGGCGCACCGGACGAGGACCGGGCCGGTCTCCTGGCCCACGTCCTCGTAGGGCTGCCGGGGCCGCCAGAGCGGACGCCCTCCGGCTTGAACGACAGGCTGATGCGCTGCCTGCGGAACAGTGATTCGAGCGCCCTGCAAAGCACCGCCGCCCGCTGTCTGCTCTGCCTGGGGCCGGGGCCGTGGGACGAAGAGGCGCTCGCCGCACTGGTCGCGTCGCAGCCGCCGGCCGAATTCGCTCCCGAGCCGCTCCTCCGGCGGCCCGACCTGATCGGCCTCCTGTTGCGCGGCGGTGAGACGGAACGGTCGTGGGGATTCCTCCTCGCGGCCCAGCATCCGGACCAGATCTCGGACTCCGCGGCGTCCGCGGCGTTCCTCGCCGCCGTGCAGGCGGCCGGCCATGGCGAGGAGCCGGTCTCCGCGGCGCTGGTGACGGCCCTCGGCCGGGTCCGCTTTCCCGGCCTCGGCGAGGTGCTGGTCGATCTCTACCTGCGGCTGCCCGCCGAGCAGCGGACCGCCCTGGAGGCCGGCCTGGTTTCCCACGCCGCCGCCGTCTGGGCCGCCGCCGCGGCGCGCGAGGACCTCGATCCGCTGGCCCGTCTGCGCCTCGCGGCGCTGGGTGGTGAGCCGGCGGAGGGTCTGGCCGCGCAGCTCCTGGCCCTGCCGGCTCCCGGCCGGCGGGAGGCGGCGGCCGGCCTGATCCATCTCGAAGAGCTGATGCGCCGGCTGCCCTGGACGGAGTGGCTGGACGAGGCGCCGGATCTGTTCACCGACCTCGCGGCGGACGTGGCGGCGCGCCACGGCCTGCGCGCCCTGGCGGCTCCCCTGCGGGCACGCCTCGCCGCGGCCCCCTCCGCGGCGGTGGTCCGCGCCCTCGGCGAGCTTGGAGACCGCGACAGCAGCCCGGACCTCGTCCGTCTCGTCGGCCGGCGCCCGGACCTCACGGCCGTCCTTCTCGAATCGCTCGGCCGGATCGGCGGCAACGCGGCGCGCGAGGTCTTGCGGCGGGTGGCCCTGGCCGGGGGAGCGGATGCGCGCATCGGCTTCAAGGCGCTCGCCGCCTGCCATGAAAACGCCGAGCTCCCCCTGTTCCGCGACGCCGCCACCCATGGCGACTGGTTCATCCGTCTCGCGGCCACCGAAGTGCTCGCGCGCTCCACGGCGGCCGAAGACGTCGCCCTCCTGGCGCGGCTGGTCGGCGATCCGGTGGCGGTGGTGGCGCAACGGGCCCTCGCGCTCCTCGAAACCAGGCGAGAGGAGCAGCCGTGAAGGAACCCTTGACGCAGGAGGTCTACCTCCTGCTCAACGAGCTGATCACCGGCCGTTACGGCATCGAGTTTCCCGAGCATCGCCGGGAGATTCTCGAATCCCGCCTGCGGCCGCGGGTGGAGACGCTGCGCCTGCCGGGCTTCTGGGACTACTACCTCCACCTGCAGACGGATACCAACGGCGAGCGCCAACGCCTGGCCGAGCTGGTCACCAACAACGAGACCTTCTTCTTCCGGGAGTCCCGGCAGCTCGAATGCTTCCTGGCGGACGCCGGGCAGCGGCTCAAGCCGGCAGGTGGGACGCTGCGGGTGCTCTGTGCCGGCTGCTCCTCCGGCGAGGAGCCGTACACCCTCGGCATTCTCGCAGGCGAAGCCGCGCCCTCGACTCCGCTCTCCATCGACGCCTTCGACCTGGACGCCAGCCGCATCGCCGCGGCACGGCGCGGCGAGTATGGACCCAACGCGCTGCGCCAACTGAGCCCGGAGCAACTGGCGACCTACTTCGAATCCATCGGGCCGGAACGCTGGGCGCTCCGCCCGGCCTACCGCGCGGACATCCGCTTCGCCTGGGGGAACATCGTCGAGCCCTCGACCTTCGCCGCGCGGGGTCTGTACGACGCCGTCTTCTGCCGCAACGTGCTGATCTACTTCTCCGCCGCGGCCCTGCTGCGCGCCGTCGCCAGCTTCGCCGCCCTGCTGCGCCCGGGCGGTCTGCTCTTCCTGGGAGCCTCGGAATCGATCATCGGCCTGACCGACCGCTTCGAGACGGTGCGCCTGCCGGCGACCATCGCCTACCGGAGAGCCGCACCGTGAGCCCGGTCCGCATCGCCGTGGTCGACGACTCCCCCTTCATCCGCAAGGTCCTGGCGCGGATGCTGGAAGAGCAGGGGGACCTCGATCTGGTGGGCACCGCCGCCCGCGGCGAAGAGCTGCTCGACCATCTCCAGGACTGGCGCGCCGACCTGATCATCCTCGACCTCGCCATGCCAGGGATCGGCGGCCTGGCGACGCTCGACGCGATCATGCTGCGGCGGCCGACGCCGGTGATCATCCTGTCCGAGAACCTGCGCGGCGGCGCGCAGCTCGCCGTCGAGGCGCTGCACCGCGGCGCGCTCGAAGTGATCGACAAGCGGGGGCTCTCCCTCGTCGACTTCGAAGCGCTGCGCAAAAACCTCGTCGGCCGCATCCGCCAGCTCGCCACCGATGAGCTGCATGTCCTGCCGCCGGAGGAGCCGCCCACCGGCCGCGCGGAGGCGCCGCGGCAAACCGGAAACCCGCCGGCTCTCCTCCTCCTGGGGGCGTCGACCGGCGGCCCGCCGGCGATCGAAAGAGTGCTGCGCGACCTCGGACCGCTGGCGCACCTGCCGATGATCATCGCGCAGCACATGCCGGCCGGCTTCACCCGCGCCTTTGCCGCGCGCCTCGCCGCGCACCTCGCCCGCGACATGCGGGAGGCCGCCGACGGTGCGGCGCTCGAGGCCGGTCTCATCTATGTGGCGCCAGGCGGCTTCCACACCACCGTCGAGCAGTGCCGCGGCCACTTCGTCGCCCGCCTCGCCGCCACCACGGACCGCGTCCAACCGTCCGTCGACCGCCTCTTCCTCTCCGCCGCCGAAGCGGTGGGCCAGCACCTCGTGGCCGTCGTGCTCACCGGGATGGGCGAGGACGGCGCGCGCGGCATGACCGCGCTGGCCCGGGCGGGGGCGTACACCATCGCACAGGACGAAGCCACGTCCGTCGTCTTCGGGATGCCGCGCGCGGCCATCCTGGCGGGAGCGGTCCGCGAGATCCTGCCGCTTTCACAGATTGGAGGGCGCCTGCGCGAGCTGGCGTTCACGGAGGAGGAGACACCATGCAGCCCCGGAAAGTCCTCGTCATTGACGATTCGACCCTGATCCACAAGCTGTTCCGCCTGATCCTGGCCAAGACCGTCCTGGTCTTCGCCGCCGACGGCATCGAGGCCCAGAAGCGCCTGGCCGAAAATCCGGAGATCGACCTCATCTTCCTCGACATCAACATGCCGAAGATGAACGGCCTCGAGCTGCTCGGCAAGCTGAAAGCCGATCCGGAGCTCGCTCCGATCCCGGTGATCATCATCAGCACCGAAGGCAAGGAGCACGACGTGATCCGCGGCCTGCAGACCGGCGCGGCGGCCTACGTCAAGAAGCCGTTCCGGAACGAAGAGATCCTCGCCTTGACCGCTCGCGTGATGGACCTCTACAAGCCCGGAACCCTGGCCGGCGCACGGCGGTAGGGGTGCTGGGAAGGAGAGGCAAACGCCTTTCGGCGCCTACGGTGATTTCATTTCCGCCTGCGGCCTGGACGATTGCGCGAGAGCGCCTCGATAACGCTCTGAAGATCGCTTCGCGCGCCAGCGTCTGTCTCTCGCTGGAGCGCTGAATTGAGGGCGGATATAACTTCGCGACGTTTCCGGCGCGGCCGATAGAAGTCTAAAAGGTTCACGATAATACGTCGAACATGAGTCGGCCCGTCGACGATGTCGTGGAGCAATGGAACCAGAGCAGACTCCCAACCTAGTACGAAGAGCAGTCCCCGAGCAGTTACCTTAACTCGCGCTTCTCGTGGACGTGCACGCCTACATTGTCCGCCCTTGAAGACCCTTCCCTCTGATCAGGTCGATCGCCCCCTGAGCTTGTTTGCGGAGCGCGGGATCCGAAGCCGATGCCGCCAGATTCTCCAAGACATGTATGGCTTCGTGGTTTAAAAGATTCGCGCCTTGAAGGTGGGTGTATTCGAGCACTCTAATCGCATCCTCCGCCGGAAATTTAGAATTCGTCTGCTTCAGACGCACCACCATTAGGTCCGCGGCTGGGTATCCATTGCTCGCCATCGACATCAAAAGCCACCCTCTCTCCGAGTGAACACAACCTCGACTCCAGGTTTCCTCATAGGATTCGACCTGCTTCACAAGCGTCAACCGGTCAAACTCTGTTACGTCAATTCTGTGAACGCAGCAACCGGCCGAAAAGGCTAAGACTACTAGACCAAGCATGAGAGCGTGCCTTGGCATCTATATTACCTCACAATCGCGGAGAGGCTGTGTTGAATACGCCGGTAAGATTTATACCGTCCACATAGACTGTCCCGTCAAAATCATACAGTGAATTTAGCCCTCCGATGGGCCCATCGGAGATCGACGTCACGATTGACCAATTTGCTGGATTAGGCATCTGACTCACACCGACAGTCCCACCGGCCCTGATTGACTGCAGCAGACCAGGGTTACCCAGTAGCATTTCCCGTATCTGTTTACCGCCCTCCTGCTCCTCGGTGGGCCCGGCGGGCCTGGGGGATACCAGGTATGCCGAGCGGGAACTTGTTCTCCCTCCAGAGGTGTGGTGTAATTCCCTGTAGAGATGCGG
>Ga0134124_10000347_pt1 | contig 40410 bp, 32 predicted proteins | sample KB304_FD_96880 | JGI IMG/M metagenome (GOLD analysis project Ga0134124, IMG submission 96880) | Terrestrial soil microbial communities without Nitrogen fertilizer from Kellogg Biological Station, Michigan, USA - KB3-0-4 | ecosystem: Environmental > Terrestrial > Soil > Unclassified ... | reverse complement strand
GGCGATTAGAGCATAGAGGCGAATCTTTTTCACTAGCCCAGGCGTTCACGCCTGGGTAGACGGCAGCCAAACATTCGCCCTAGCCCGTTTCAACGGGCTTCAGGTTCGCCTTCAGGCCAGGGGTGGTCCGCGTGATTGGGGTGCGATGCGAAGCGTGAGTGCCATGACAAGCGGCACTTTCAGACCTTTGCTCAAGCAGGAAGGACAAGCCCCGTAAACGGGCTACGCTCAGTCGTGCGTCGATCACCCAGGCGTGAACGCCTGGGCTAGTGAAAACCAGAGCTGCGTTAGTGAAAAAACTAGAGCTGCGTTAGTGACAGAGCGTAAGAGAGACAAGCTAACCTCATGACGCAGAAACACGGCTACCGACTATTAGCAACGCAGGAATATATCACCACGGGCAGTCTTGCCGTCTTGCCGCTGGATTGCATAGACTGAAACGTCGATGAACAAACCTTCCTACATTGAGTTGCTCGAGAGCGGAGAACTGGAGTCGCGCGTGGAGCGGTTGATGGAAATGCTTCGCGTGTGCCGCATCTGTCCGCGCGACTGCGACGTGAATCGGCTGGATGATGAGGTTGCAGCATGCTATTCGGGCCTGCTCCCGATTGTCTCAACCTACACTGCCCATTTCGGCGAAGAACCTGCGCTGGTTGGGACTCATGGGGCGGGCAACGTCTTTCTGGGTTTGTGCAATCTTCGGTGCGTCTACTGTCAGAACTATCAGATAAGCCAAACGTTCAAAGAGCAGCGTAAGAACGAGGTTTCATTCGAGCGGCTGGCGGAGATCTTCCTCGAGCTTCAAGAGCGTGGCTGTCACAATATCAACTGGGTTTCCCCGACTCACTTCGTTCCCCAACTTGTAAAGTCGCTTCACATAGCGGCGCAGCGCGGATTGAGATTGCCGGTCGTGTATAACACGAACAGTTATGACTCAGTCGAAGTGCTAAAGCTTCTTGATGGAATTGTGGATGTGTATCTGCCTGACTTGAAATACAGCCAGGACGACGCCGGGCGAGAGTATTCGAAAGTGACCGAATATGTGCGACACTCGAGGGCCGCGCTCGCGGAGATGCACAGGCAGGTGGGGGATTCTCTCGAGTACGATGAGACCGGGTTGCTCAAACGCGGGTTGATCATTCGACTGCTGGTTCTGCCTAACGACATTGCCGGGATCCAGGATTCGCTTCATTGGATAAGGCGCGAGCTTTCGCCGAAAGTGGCAGTCAGCCTGATGGCGCAGTACTTTCCTACAAACAAGGTTGGGCTCGAACGATATCCGCTGATTTCGCGCAAGATTCGCTGGAGTGAATGGCTGACCGCGATCGAGCAGATGGAGTCGCTGGGAATGGATGAAGGATGGATGCAGGACTTCGAAGCGGCCTCGGAGTACTATCGCCCCGACTTCGGAGACTCGCGGATGCCATTCAAGGACATCCTCGATTTTCAGGGGTGAGTTCGGCGCGCGTAGAAGAGAGCGTCATCACTTTCCTGATGCAACCGCCCCGTCCGCTCGATTTGTTCCAAGCCACGCGTACTTTGCGCCGGTGAAGTACAGAAGACCCGACTCGCCTGCCATAGACTCGCTGATAACGTCACCTCGAAGTCGCGGTAAGTCTCCTTTGCCGCGCACCATTCGAAGCACGTCCGCCAGTCTCTCCGACTTCATATTATTGCCGACCGCGTTCTTTAGAAGATAAGTTTGCATGGCTCGCTGATCGCGCCATCCGGCGGCCCCATATCCGTGGAGCACTGCGAGCAACAGATCCGATTGCTCCACGCGAGTTGGTTCGGGGCGATGGGGAAATTGCTGCACGGTCTTGTTTGGATCAGGGAGAATGATTTTCTGTGGCTCTTCCAGGATCCAGTTAGCCACTTCGCTGTTTATCTCCCCGAGCATGCCCTCGGCTGGCCTCACCGGCGCCGCAATGTCCTGGAAGCCGTCCCCGTTGAAGTCACCCGTGATGAATCCGGTGGTGCTTACTATCACGGCATTCTTGTAGATTCGTGCAATCGCGTTTCGAACTTCAGCCGCGGCGGGAGTAGGAAGCTTGAGTTCCGGTTGGGGTTCTTCGGTTGCGGGTGGTTGCAGGGCCTCGGGCTGCGCAGGCTGTTCAGCCCTCGGTTGTTCGGGAGGTCTCACACATCCGCACGTAATTACGACCATCAAGAGAACCAGACCAGCCGGAAGCTTGTTCTTAAACATTTCGGCACCTTCTTGAGTCGGCAGTTTTGAAGGGCTCATCGAGCGGTTGCCCGATGAGCCCAATTGATCCTCAACAGGGTCGACCGTTCGCCGGTTGACTACAGTGAGTTGAGGAACGCGATTAGCTGGTTCTTCTGAGTGTTGCTCAGATTGATGTAGTTGTTAATCACGCCATTCGCCTCGCCAAAGTGACGCAGAATAGACTCGTTACGGTTCAATCCTTCCCCATCGTGCATGATCCGATCGCGAGTCCGCATTCCCCAAAGCGGAGGTGTCCGCACCTTGTTACGGGTCGACTGGCCGCCGTTCTGGACTATTCCATCACCTGTTCCGACGTCGTGAAGCAGGAAATCGCTTAGCGGGTGAATGATCTTGTTGCCCAGGGCCGCAGGCACCGTAAACTGGTTGCCATTGATCAGAGTCCCTGCCGGCGCGGTAGTGATCGAGCGGACGTGGCAGATTGCGCAGCCGATATTGTTGAACAGATTCGAGCCGGCTACGATGTCGGAATTGGGGGCGCCGTTCGAGCCGTCTTCAGCTCCCGGTCCTCGTGGTGGGGCCTTGGTTGCTCGCATGAATCTGGCAAACGCGACGATGTCCTCTTCCGGGTCTTCGCCGCAGTTCACGGCGGGGTTACTTTCGCAGGGCTGGTTATCGGGCACGGGGTCGAACGCCGCAACTGAATTTCCAAGCGAAGTGTTCTCGGTCAGATTGAACCGATTGGTGATACCCTGTTCATTGAGATAGGCATCGCTTGCAAACGACAGAAGGCTGGCTTGTTGGTTCTTCCATCCGAACCGCCCCCCTCGGATCGCGCCGTTAGCCTCGAGCACCGGCACCTGAATGAACTGGCCTCGCATGTTGGAAGGCTGGCCATTCGAAATCGCGACAAGCGTGTTGCTGTCTATCGACTCAACGAACCCGTCGCCCAGTACGTTCAATGAAGTTCGGAAAGTCCTGACCTCATTTCCGGCAGGCACGCGCTCTTGTATATTGGCATTGGTCGCCCGGTCATTGTTGAGCGAGCCTCCCGCCTGGTCGATGAAGTTGAACCCATCAAAATGGCCTGCTCTTAGCTCAGTGATCTGGCTTATCCCGCCAGTTACCGGGTTTTGATGGCATTCAGCGCAAGCCTGGGCGTTGTAAACCGGGCCCAAGCCATCGGCGATTTCGTCTCGTTCTTCGAAAGTTGCTTTGTCGGCGTCAAACTGAGCTTGTGATCCAAAACCGTTGAATACGTTATCGAAGCCTCTCGGGGCTTCGGTTGCGCCTTGACCTTGGACGGAACTCGTATAAGAAAATGGCAATACGAGAGCCGCCGCGAAAAGCAAAAGAACAGAAATCTTCAGGATTCTCATCTCTAGATTCTCCTTTGTCCGCTTGGGTAAGCTTCCGCCTCCCAAGACCTTCTGTTGCCTTGCATCAATAGAGTCGTCGTGTGACCCCAGGGAACCCTTAACCCGATTGGCTCGATCGCCACTGCCTGTGGTTGGGCGAAGCGGTGGCTAGACGATTCATCACTTCTTTTTGATGTTCTAGGGTAGAGACATACTCCGAAAGGTAAGTCGCTTGCCTCCCACGCCGGCAGCACCTTTTAGAGCACGGCGACTCTATTCCATCCGCTATCTAATGTCAACAAAAAAGTGGTGCGTGTTACCAGAATAACGAGTTGGTTCTTGCCGGAGGATTTCGTATAACGCAGCTTTCAACAACGGCGTCCGGATCGGGGCGCGTGGCTCGCTCTTAGGCGCCTGCCCGTAATAATCAGCATCACCGCCTTCCGAGAGGATAGCGACGCTCTAACTCCTCATCCTTAAGCCAAGGTACCCGAGCGCCTTCAATTAGCAGGTGCCGTTGCTTAACCCCATCAGGCCGAGAGCAAGCAGGATATAACCGATTGGGGCATGAAGTGTTTGAAAAAAAGCCCACCAAAATCCGAAAACCCATGTTACAATGTCGATATGAAATGCCCAAAGTGCTTCAACCCCCTGCGGCGGGTAGCCTCCACCGAGGATTCGGTTTGGTTCACCTGCCCGTTAGGCCATAGGTTCCATTCGGAGACAGGCAGCGGAATCAGCGACTCGGAAGGACACCGCTACGCTGTCTCGGAGTGACTAGAGCGGCTACCTTCGACATGCACTCCGGAGGTAGCCGTCAGAAAACTGCTTTTGAAAGCTCCTCGCCCGGTGCGCGATCCTTTGGATTTGTTAATTTGCTAGACACGATCCCCGTAATAAAGCACAATACGCTGTGTGACACCGGCCACTAAAACGATCGGGCCTACGAAAACGCCGGCTCCGACCGGATAAACGAAGTGGCTGCGACTAACTCTTTCGGCGAAGTACAAAATGAACGTTGGCTCATATTTCTTCCGAGGTTAGCTTTTCGCGAGGCATTTTAACTGATAGAATTCCGGCATCGGGTGAGGTAAACGATTAGGGATGATCGGCTGTAATGCTCGCCCGATGACGTTTCTGGCATCGAACCAAGAGCGGTTAACCGAGAAGTGAAGTCGCTGTGCAGCAGTACAGGGGGGCATGTCTACCCACGTGTGCCGAGATGGCTCCCCAACTCGTAGTACATATATCAAACGCGGTTAGAGCGAGGAATTAATCAGAATGGACAGGCGAGCATCGCAAGAGAGTTTGGTCGAGTTGATTGATAGCGGTCAGTTCCTGATAGCTGAGGAGAGATTCTCCGAGCGAAGGACTGATGAGCCGATGGAGATGGTCATTCGGTCGGAGGTGGCGACTTACTTCGAGAGATTAAATGAAGCGGGCGCCTTGCTCGAAGAAGTAGCCCCGCGCATTGCCGATATTCATATCGCAGCGCGGTTCTCCCTCCAGAACGGACGACTTGCGTTGTTGCACTCAGACTCGCAAAACGCCCAGACGCAGCTTCATTCGGCCTATCATTTTTACTTGTTCCTCAAGGACTCCTTCGGAGTCAGCCGGGCGTTGCTTAATCTCGCGCGGCTGGCCAGGAGCAAAGGCGAGATAGATGACGCCGCCGCAAAACTGGAGGAGGCGCAGAGCGGAATCAAAGGACGCACAAGCAAACGCTCTGAATACCTTCTCGGAATCATTCTTACCGAGCAGGCGGCGGTCGCCGCGGATCGAGGCGAGAGCGAAAAGGCCGCAGACCTTTATGCTGAAGCGACCCGCCTGTTGAAGAACTGCGAAAAGGGCCGTTCATATGCGCGCGCGTTGATTGGGATGGCGGATCTCAAATGCGCCCTCGGAGAGTTCCAGGATTCCGTCGAGATTTACAAGGAAGCGAATATCGTCCTCGAACGGTATGATCTTAAAGGCGACCTCGCAGACAGCCAGCTAAAACTCGCGCAGGCTCTGTTGAGACTGAAGCGGTTAGAGCGCGCGGAAAAGTTGGCCGAGGAGAGTCGCGCGATGCGGCGAGGGAACGCTACGGGAGAGAGCCAGGCTGCGGCCGTGCTCGCCTTGATTGCGCTTCAACGCGGCGATCTCGAAGCAGCCGAGGAACGTGTACGAAGCGCGGTCGAGCTTAGCGATCAAAGTCCGTCAATTGAAACTCGAGTGCGCGCGCGCATTGCGCTTGGACACGTGAAGCTGAACCAACGCGAGTTCAAGGAAGCTGCCGAAGCGCTTGGGGAGGCTGCGGAACTGGCGCGCGGATTGGTCGGCACTCCCGCGCGCCGGCTCGAACTCGAGGCAACGGTTTATGTTGCCGAAGCTTTCCACAACGTGGACACGCGTGCGGGCCGACTCCAGCTCGCGCGAGTCAGCGAGTTGCTCAACCAGATAGACGATGCGTGGCTTGGCGACGAGTTCAATCGCGTTTCGGCAAAGTACGAAGAGCAGATCGTGTTCACGGACGACAACCGCCTCGTGTTTGACGGCAATCAGTTGCCGCGATGGCAGGAAGCCAAGCGGACACTCGAAGGCTTCCTGTTGCGCAACGCCCTGCGGCAGACCAGCAACAGCCTTACGCGAGCCGCGCGAAAACTTGGAGTCTCCAAGGTCCATGTGCATAACTTGAAAAAGAAGCACGGCCTTTAAGACTCTTTGGTGCGTTGTTCCCCCAGCTTGATTATTGCCGCTCGCAGCTTTGAATGCCCCTGAAGCAAGCGCGCGTAAACTGATTCGTTAATTCCCATCTTTGCGCGAATGATTCGGACGACTTCATTTTTTTCAGCTTTCGTCCACTCAGCCAGGCCGTCGACCAATCCCAGTACCAACGCCAGGTCTTCGAATCCACGTCGCTCTCGAGTGTTCAAACGCTCGAGGCTCAGGTCAAGCGATCGAGCGACTTCACGAACAGACGCTGCCCGTAGCTTCTCAGCATTACCGCCATGCTTCATCGCCATCCGACGTTGCACCGCGAGCCCGATGTTGCGAATCGCGAACCGGTCCCAGTCGCCAGGCCGCGAACCCGGAGCTTCATAAACGACACTGCCTTCTGACAGCCGCCGTAGAACCGCCTGCGAGGTTCGATGTCCTCGATCGGCGGCGAGCTTTTTTTCTTCTGCCGCCATCAACCTGGCAAGCTCGGGGCGCACCGGTCTGAACCCGAGTTTGCGGTAGAACCAAAACGCACCCGACTCGATGGCCTCGTCGTTATTGAAGCCGAGTTGGTATGGATCGATGGAAATGCATTTCACGCCGGCGATTTGATGCAACAGCTTCAGCACCTTCGCGTACACCCACGCGGACTCGCCCTCGCGAAACGTGTAGAACGTGTTGAAGCCGATCTCCATCCTCTCGCAGGTCGTGATACCTTCGATGTAGTTTATGGGTACCCCATTCTTCAGGGTGAAACCCGCGTGATATGCGCGCAGCGGCAGGCGACGCTCGGGCGGCAAGCCCCATAAGAAAATCTCAACGCCGCGACCTGCCGAAACCCTGACTACGCTTTCAGGGTCCCCGCGCGTGATGCCGTACAGTTCACGGTAGCGGACGGTAGTCGTTTCGCGGAGCATGTCCTGCATCGCCAACCCGGCTGCCTTCGAAAGCTTTTCCACCTCGAGGGGCGGTCCCGCGAATTCCTTATCAAGGGAAACCTCGCTTCGGCGAATGAGGGCTTCTGTGTGATAAAACACCTTTCGAACTTTCCTCTTGTTTAGCGTCCGCGAGGCGCGCGAATTGCCGAGATTCCACCGGACGCGAAGCTCGAGCGAATCAAAAAGCTCCGCCTTTTGTCTTTCGGAATGGTCCAGTTGCTCAAATCGCCTCACCAGCCATTCTAGATCGCCACGTCTCGATCCCTTTGCAGCTCTAAGCCAGGAGAGATAGGGAATGTTTGCTTCGACCAGCGAGTCTTCGTACAGCAAAGGCAGGAAGCGCGGTAATGTGGACCCCAGACGTTCTGCCTTATGACTCGCCTCCCAATCTGCGTCTACCTTGCCGGCATATCGATTAATCAAGAAGCGAACGATGTCGTAGCTGAAGTTACCGGAGATCGTTGTCCCGGCAATGCCGGAATTCTCGATGTAATCGAGCGGCGTGAGATCGGCGCCAGCCGATCGAAGCTCGTCGATCCGCTTGTTGAAGGTTGACAGAAAGCGGTCGGCCGCTCGAAAAGCTGCAGCGCTTTGCGGGTGCGATCGCACAAACAGCAGCGCCTCGTGAAATCGAATCAGGGAATCAACATCCGGAAACCGGCGCCGGCCCAGCAACGAGAGCAATCTCTCTGTGCGCGCGCCTTTGCCGGCGCCAAATGTCCGCTTGGATTCTTCGAGTTTAGAAAGAAGATATTCGAGTGAGGGCATGAAGTAAGCCGGATCACAACAGGTATCGTCGTCGAACCATCTCGAGCGCGGCGGTTGAAGCCCTCCAACGGACTAGATGACGATCACCGGGCAATACCAGCCTCCGGTTCGAAGTCACCACGTCGTCGGCCAAGCCAACGTAGACCGTTCCGACAGGCACCGCGTCAGTTCCGCCGCCGGGCCCAGCGGTTCCTGTTACGCTTACGCCGATGGTCGCGCCGGTTCGCGCTTTGACGCCGCGCGCCATCGCCTCGGCTACCTCGCCGCTCACAGCGCCGTGCCGCTCGATCATATCTTCGGGCACCTCGAGCAAGTTTGACTTCACTTCATTGGTATAGCTGACGACGCTTCCAACAAAATAGTCGCTCGAACCGGGCACGCGAGTAATGCGTTCGGCCACCAGCCCGCCGGTGCAGCTTTCGGCGGTTGCGATTGTGAACTGCTTCAGTCTGAGCCGATGACCAACCACTTCCTCAAGCGACTCACCGGTCGTCGAATAAAGATAGTAGCCGAGCTTTTCTTCAAGTTTGTCAGTCAGCTCGCCGACTATCTCTTCGGCGCGAGCCGCCGTATCGGCGGACCCTGTCAGGTGAATCTCGATCTCCGAGTCGGTGAATAAAATGGTCGTCGTGGGATTGGTGTACTCTTTGTAGATCGGCGCAATCACGTCGTCAAGCGCCGACTCGCCGAGCCCTGTAACCTTCAATACCCGCCTTGCGATTCGCGCGCCGCGCGACATCCGTTCCAGGTCGGGCATCACGTAGTCGTCGAACATAGGCTGATTCTCACGCGGCGGTCCGGGAAGCAGAACGATTAGCTTGCCTTCATGATCGAGCTTGATTCCCGGCGCGCTCCCGTTCGGGTTGGCCAGCACCTTGCCTCCATCCAGGATCAGCGCCTGCCGTTCGTTATTGGGAGTCATCTGATAACCGCGACTCGCGAAACGCCGTCGTATGCCGGCGAGAACTTCATAATCAAGCTTCAGGTGCCGGCCGGTCACCCGCGCGAAGACCTTCCGCGTTATGTCGTCTTCGGTAGGCCCAAGACCTCCCGTAGAGATGATGACCGCGGACCGCCGCAGTGCGTCGCGCAGGCTCTCTTCCAGTATCGCTTCGTCATCGCCCACGACGGTCTTGAGCTGAACCTCGATGCCTACGGAGTTCAACCGCTCGGTCAGCCAGAGCGAGTTGGTGTCTGTTCGATGCGGCGTGAGCAGTTCGGACCCGATGGCGATTATTTCAGCTCTCAGCATTAATTTTCTTTGCCTTGTAAGTCCCGTGCAGTGTTATGAATTGCTCGACCGCGGCGGGCACGAGTCCCGTGATCGATTCACCGGCGCCGGAACGTTTGCGGACCTCGGTTGACGAAAGCTCGCCGAGGTCAGGAGGAAACTCCAAATAGAGAACACGATCGCGCGGAACCGCGGGTTCGCGCTCGACCAGCAGCTTGAGGTTGTCGAGCCCGATTCCAGCGCGAGCGGCCACTATAAAACTGCTCCGACCAAACAGGTACTCGAGGGCTTCTTTTCGGCCGCCTGGTTTGCGGTGGTACCTCTCGGTGTATCGATCCTCCAGATCAACCACGCGCTCGAATGTATCGAAGCCGACGATGAAGTGCAAATCGGTTTGCGGCGAATAAACGCGTCTCAGGGCATCGGCCATGTCAACGTAAAACGCGTGCGACGACAATCCAATCGACGTGCGGGCATCACGCGCAAAAGCGAGCTCCATCATCGCAACTCGATCTTCAAGAGAGCATTCGTAGCTGGTTTTGTCTGCGTTGGTTTGACTCGCGAGAGCGAGAGTTTCGTCGAGCGAAAAAGCTTCGCTCGCTCGCCGGAGCAACTCAACGTGCGCGACTGTAGGCGGGTTAAAGGACGATGCAAAAACGCCGAGCCGCACGCCCGAAGTCGCGCCTCGGTTTATCACCTCAATGCGAGGCTCGCTGCTTTGACGCACTCGCTCGATCGTCTCGCTGATTTGATCAAGCTTCATTCGCAGATCGAATTATATCAGGCGGGCGATATGACCAAGCCACAACAATACGGCCGCGTAAATTCCCGCCAGCGCGTCGTCGGCCATCACGCCCAATCCGGCGTGGAGATGTTCAAGCTTTCGAATTGGGTAGGGCTTGAAGATGTCAAAGAATCGAAAGAGAATAAAACCTGCCACCACGGCGGCCACTGAAAAAGAGGGCCACAGCGCGAGCGGCGTCAGCGCAATCAACTGGCCGCTGACTTCATCGATCACGACGATGCCCGGGTCCTTGAGCGCGGTGATCTCGCACGTGCGCGTAGACGCCCAGACGCCTACAGCAAACACTGCCATGTTCAGGGAAGCGAGGACTACCAACGAAGCCGCAAGTCCAGGATGAAACGCGAGAACCGCAAGAAAGATCACCAGACCTTCAACCGATCCTATGGTTCCCGGAGCAATGGGCGCGAACCCAGCTCCAAGCCCGGTCGCAAGCGCGTAGGCGATGCGATCGGTCGTCGTCTTTCTCTTAGCTGGTTGAGCGGATGACATTACACATGTAGGGGCGGCCCTCCGTGGCCGCCCCTGTTCGGCGAAACAACGCCGTGTTGCTAACAGGGGCGGCCACGGAGGGCCGCCCCTACATGACGGATCAACCTGAATGCAAATCAGACCACGCGACCGATCAAGTCATACTCGTGTGCTTCGGTGATCTCGACCGTTACGAAGTCGCCGGGTCTCGCGTGTGAACCTTCGGGCAGGTCGTTGATCAGAACCGAGCCGTCGATCTCAGGAGCTTGCGAGTCCATTCGGCCCTCGAGCAGCAGATCGGTTTCTTTCGACTTGCCCTCGAGCAAGACCTTCACCTGCGCTCCAACCAGTCTCCGATTCCTGCGCAGAGATATTCGCGCTTGCTCTTTCATCAGCCGCTGCTCGCGGACTTTCGCAACCGCGGGGTCCACTTTCTCATCGAGATCGAATGCTGCGGAGTTCTCTTCGTCCGAATAGGTGAACACGCCGACGCGATCGAACTGTGCTGAGCGCACGAAGGCCAACAACTCCTCGAAGTCCTCTTCGCGTTCGCCGGGGAACCCGACGATGAAAGTCGTGCGAATAGCCACGCCCGGAACACGTTCCCGAATGCGCTCGATCATCCGCTCGTACGCCTCTCGATTGCCGCCACGACGCATTCGGCCAAGCACACGACGGCTGGCGTGTTGAAGCGGAATGTCGAAGTAGTTGCAGACGTTCTCGCGGCTTGCCATCACGTCGAGCAGTTCGTTGGTGATTGCAGTCGGATAACAATAGAGGAATCGCACCCACTCCACGCCCGGAACCGCGGCGATTGAATCGACCAGCCGCGCAAGCCCAATTGGCAGCGCGAGATCGCTGCCATAGGTGGTCGTGTCCTGCGAGATCAACACGAACTCTTTTACGCCTTGCGCCGCCAGCATCTCGACTTCCCTGAGGATCGATTCCGGCGAGCGCGATCGAAACACGCCGCGCAGCTTTGGAATAATGCAGAACGCGCAAGTGTGATCGCAGCCTTCCGCTATCTTCACGTAAGCGGTGTACGGCGCGGTAGCTCGCAGGCGCGGCGTGGTCTCGTCGTACAGGAAAAGCTCGGGAGCCGCGGCGCCGTCGCTGTAGACCGGCAAAACACGATGACCGTTTGGCTCGACGAGAGATTCGATTTCCTTTAGCTGGTTGACCCCGATGCAACCGTCGATCTCGGGAATCTCTCGCTGGAGATCTTCCCTGTAACGTTCAACAAGACAGCCGGCGACGATCAACCGCTTCAGGTTGCCCGTTTGTTTGAGCTGGGCCATCTCGAGAATGGTATTGACCGATTCCTGACGCGCGGAGTCGATGAAGCCGCAGGTGTTCACCACCAGAACGTCGGCGGCGCTCGAGTCGGCGGTGATCTCGTATCCCTGCCGCGCGAGCAATCCCATCATCACCTCGCTATCGACGAGGTTCTTGGGACATCCCAGGCTTACCATTCCAACTTTCTTTTTGTCGGCCATTTGGTGATTGCGAGCGTCAGTCAGCTATCCGCGCTTGAGCGGAAACCATAATGTTAGCGGACGAGCCCTGTTTTTACTAGGAACCTTGGTAGTGTTCGGATTCTGCGTTTCTTAATAACCTTCGCGTGCTTTGCGGTCCTTCGCGACTTTGCGCTGAGTATTGGGTATTGAAGGAGCAGGACCCAATACTCAGCGCAAAGTCGCAAAGGACCGCAAAGCACGCGAAGGACTGACCGGACGTTACAAGTCAGCAACCCAATAACCGAACACCAGGGGAACTTTACTTGTGCTTGTCTCTTGACGGGGCCTGGTAGACGTTGCGGCTTGTTCGAACGATGGCGCCGGGCTTGCGCACCTCGACTCGAATCTGATGGGTGCGGCCGTCGCGCCGGCTGCTCTCGGGAGGGTAGTAGGCCAGCGTGTAACCCGATCTGATTTCCTCGGCGATTGCTTTGAAGACCGGCGTGAAGTCTTTAGCGTCCGCCGAAAAGTCGGAGCCTCCAGTCATCGGGATGATGCGAGAGACATCCAGCAGCGTCATGCTCCTCTGATTCGCGCTGAGGCCGGCCACATAAGAGGGCAGCGTGATCGAGAACACCGTCACTTCGGCGTCGTTCGCGCGATGAATCAAGTCTTGCTGGTCGGTGGAGTCTACGTTGTCGAAGCCGTCGGTGATTACGATGACAACTCTTCGAAGCCTGCGCGCGCCGCGGAAATGAGGCGCTCGCTTCAGCATCGAAACAGCGCGATCGATTGACCCGAAGATCCGTGACGATCCTTCCGCTCTTCCTATACGCAAAAACCCCTGGCTCAGCTTCGCGGGATCGCTTGTGAAATCCTGAAGCACTCGAATTTCGTTGTTGAAGGCCATGACCGCAAAAAGCGACTCGGGACGGACGAGCTTGACGAAGCTCATCGCCGCTTTGCGTTGCTCCTCGATCTCTTCAGGCTTGATGCTGCCCGATATGTCCAGGGCAAACACGACGGCGAGCGGGCGGCTAAGCGTGGCTTCCTCATTGGCTTCGAAAAATTCGAGCCTCTGCGGTTGCCCGTCTTCGTAGACGATGAAGTCTTCGGCTTTGAGCTTTCGTATGAAGTTGCCGTCTTTGTCCGTTACCGTCGCGTCGATGGCGACAAGGTCAGTTTCGAGTTTGATCGCCTGATCGCTCTGCCCGGCGATTGCCGGCCCGATGCCGGCCATCAGCAGGAACGCCTGAACGATGCAAATTAAGGTAAGCGTGTAGCGGGTCTTCACAGCTTGACTCCGTCGGCGTTGGTCACGTGGTAGAAGAGCTTATCACGCGGGACAGAGGTGCTGCTACGGAATGACCGTGAGCGTGCGAATGTTCGACGTCCTTCCCGTGGAGTTGCGAACCTGAACGTTCAGCGTGCCGGGGGCTGCCACCAGCGCGTTTGTCATTTGGCCTACAAGCTCGGTGGCGCTCGAGCTCTCCAACGTAAGCGCTACGCCGTTCACCAACAGTTGAGCGCCGGAATCGAAATCCGTCCCGTCCACTACGAGTCTCAGTTTCTTGCCCGCCATCCCGGCGAAGAGCTGATCGAAGACGTTTGCTCGCTTCTTTTTGTAAACGAACATTGAAGTGATCTGGGGAATCTTGTCGGGCGGCGGAGGATTCGGATCGCCCTTGGTAACCGCGAAAGCCTGCTGGTTCGAAGCCGAGCTGTCGGGGTTTCGAACCTCGAGCGTGATCGTTCCCTCGCTTGCCAATGCGCCGGCGGGCAGGTCTGCGAGCAGCTCAAACGCCGATGAACCGGGCCGCGTCACCAGCGCCGCGTTGTGAGTGACATCGAACACAATCGCTCCCGGTTTTACATGACGAACCACCAGCGAAATCGTTACGCCCGGCGAGCCTGCCTTTATCGCAGCCGGATGCGGCGGGCCGATGAACGGCAGCGAGTCGCTTCCGGTTCGATGTATTCGGTAGATGAAATGATGGTGCTCGTTTCTGTCGAAGTGATGCACGGGATCAAAACGAGCAACGTAGATGTCACCGGTTATTGGATCGATGGCGACGTCGACCGGCCCGTCGTCAGGATCGATCACGTCGAAGTCTGCGATCGGCGGAGTTACTTCGGTTGTTTGAAATCCAGTTGCTGCACTTCCGGCGAGCACATAGCGACGCAAATCTCCGCCGGTACCGCCAAGTCGTTTCAAGATGGTCACAAGCATTTGGTTCGCGGAGCCTCCTGCTTGTGGCCCGGTGTAGAATCCGATCGCGGTTGGTGTAATGTGTTGGGGCAGCACCTGGACCAGTCCGCGCACTCCAGCGCACGCAGGGTTCGTGGTATCGGGAACTCCTTCGCATCCTGGAAACCCATACTTGCCGCCCTGAACGATCCAGCTTATTCCATCGAGCGGATCCTCAGGATGGGGATCACTTATGTCGCCCGAACCGATTTCGGTTGCAAAGAGCTGTTTGCTTACCGGATCGAAGCCCAGGCCGAACGGGTTGCGGAGCCCCGTCGCGAAGACATCAGGTTGAGGAATCGCGGTATCAACATTGACGCGAAGAATCGTAGCGTTGAGCGGTCCTTCGGGAAACTGGCCAGTCCCGGCATCGGTAGCAGAACCCTGCCCGATGTAAAGCAGACCATCGGCGCCGAATTTGAGCCTGGTGGTCTGGTGATCTCCCTGGCTTGGAAGATTGTCAACTATCGTCGTTGTCTCATCGGCAACGTCGTCTCCATTCAGATCTCTCAATCTGACCACTCGGCCTGCGCCGCCTACTATGTTGCTGGTGACGAATAAGTCGCCGTTGGCTCGGAACTCAACGCCGAACGGCTGAGGAAGCCCGGTCGCAAAGGTCTTAACCTGATCGGCTCGCCCATCCTCGTTGTTGTCCAGCAGTATCAGGATCTTCGCCGCTCCGGTCCCTACAAACAGGCGGCCGCGCGAGTCAAACGCCATCGAAAGCGGTCCGGTGTAACAGGTGTCTGGGTTCGAACAACTCACAAAGTCGGGAACATTAGTCGGATCGGCGAACACGTTGATCTCAAAGCCGGGCGCTGCAGACGGACGAAATTGAGCGAGAGCTGGAGCCGGGAGCTTCGTGGACGTTAATAAGAGCGCAGCCGCCAACGCAGCGGCGAAGACTGTCGCGCGGGACCTCAACAACAAAATAATTCCCCCTTGCTCAGGTTAGATCGGTGTTGGACTTCAGATTTGAATACTATCTGTCGCGACAGTCATGAGGCAAGAATGGCGGCAGCGCAGGCGATCGGCTCTCGCGTGCTTCGGGCGCTTTGCGTACTTTGCGGTTCTTAGCATCTTTGCGCGGGGAATTCTCAACGCAAAGACGCAAAGAACCGCAAAGCACGCAAAGATAGCTTTTGATGTCAACGCAAATGTACTCGAAGCATCAGTCTGATTGATACACCTGCCGTCAGAGAGTATTTTAGCGAAGGCTTCGGTATTCGGTATCAGGCGCATGACTCAAAAGGATAGCCAGCTTACAAAACTACCCAGGGGAGGAAATGGAAATGCTGAAAGAGTTCAAGGAATTCGTGATGCGCGGGAATGTGATGGACCTTGCGATCGGCATCATCATCGGCGCGGCGTTTGGCAAGATCGTCACTTCGTTTGTAGGCGACATACTGATGCCGCCGATTGGATTGGTGCTCGGCAACGTGGATTTCGCCAACCTGTTTATCAATCTCTCGCGCGTCCACTACGACACGCTGAAGGCTGCGAAAGAGGCGGGCGCGGCGACGATTAACTATGGAGCGTTCATTCAAACGGTAATCGATTTCGTGATCGTGGCGTTCGTGATCTTCTTGGTCGTCAAGCAAATCAACAAGATGAAACGCAAACCTGCCGACATAGCGCCTTCGACAAAGGAGTGCTCTTTTTGCGCGTTGGACGTTCCGATCAAGGCAATCAAATGCCCGCACTGCACATCTGAGTTGAAGGCGGCCTGAACCTCCCGCTCGCCGCGTTGCGTTTTCAAGTTAATGGTGTCAGCCTTTTGATCAAGGCTTACAGGGAGACATTCGATTCATCTGGAGGTGATATGAGTATCGCAGTGCAACGAAGGACTTTGGTTTCAAGTGTGCTGATGACCCTGATGGTAATTACTGGCTTTGCGCCGGCGGCGCAGTCCGCTCAGCGGAGACCCGCGCCGGCTGCAAAACGCACGACGCCCGCGAAGGCGGTGCAGTCTCCTTTCAACCAGGGTTACCAGAAAGGCTATGACGAAGGTTTTGCGCAGGGCGAAACCGACTGGAGCAGTAGTGCGCCACGTGACTTCAGGCGATCGGACCGCTGGCAGCAGCGCGCCAACACGTCTGAAGAGTATCGTCAGGGTTACGAGCTCGGGTTCGAGCTGGCGTACTCGGATGGGTATTACGGGCGGGCTCGCAACGCGGCGGTTCCTCGCAACGGGGCGCTCCTGGCAAAAGCGGCTGCGCTTGCGGATCAGAGGCAATCAACACGCGAGCCTGGCGAACCGGCAAGGCAGGAGCCTTCAGACCGCGGCCGCCCACAACGCGACTCCGATCGAAGGATGTCCGGGCCGCTCAGTGTGCCCAACGGCACTGAGCTTCGAATACGATTGAGCACTCCGATCAGCAGCAAGACGGGCCGAGTCGGCGACACATTCAAAGCGACCGTCGTTTCTCCTTCGTCTTACGAAAGCTTCACCGTCGACGGTCACATTGCGACGCTCAATAAATCGGGCCGCGTGAGCGGCAAAACCGAAGTCGGGCTCGCGTTCGACACGCTGACTGCTCCCGACGGAAGACAGAGGCGGATCGACGCGGACCTTGTAAAAGTCTACGAATCGGAAAACGTAAAGAAGGTTGACGAGGAAGGCCACGTCGAGAGCGGAAGCCGAACAAAGGATTCCGAAGTGCGGGGCGGGATTGGCGCCGCCGCGGGAGCCATCCTCGGCGGGATCATCGGAGGCGGCAAAGGCGCCGTGATCGGTCTGATCCTCGGAGGCGCGGCGGGAGTCGGAAGCGTCTATGTTGAAGGCGACAAGGATTTGATCCTCGAACCCGGCACCGAGATGGTCATTCGCACAGTGAGCAAGGAACGTTGAACTGATCTTCGCGTGCTTTGCGGTCCTTTGCGTCTTTGCGCTGAGTATTGGGTCTTGCTCCTTCAATACACAATACTCAGCGCAAAGACGCAAAGGACCGCAAAGCACGCGAAGGCCCGCCTTTTTTGTTTGATGAGCGTTTATGCTAGCATGGCCTCGCCTCGAAGTTGCGTCGCTGCCAGCGTTGAATTAGAAGAGCGCCCCGGGAACAGCAATGACCGTTGATGAGTTCCAGCAAACATTTGAAACAGAGTTGCACGAACTCCTGACTCGCATTGAACAGCGTTACTCTGTGACCGATGCCGAGATGACCGCCGTCGTGCACGCGTCGGCGAAGAAGTATCTGGCTGACGAGCTGCTTCAGACTTCCGGCAATCCCGGACCGAGCGATGAGGCCCGCAAAACCGCCGTCGATTATCTGTCGTCATTGAACGCAAATGATCTGTGTCTGGCCGCGGCATGCGCAAAAGGCGACGACCATGCCTGGGAGGATTTCTTTCGTGAGTATCGCAGCTACTTGCTGAGCGTCGCTCGAACCATGACTCAGGACGCAGGCGCGGCTGAGCAATTGGCGGATTCGACCTTCGCCGAGCTTTATGGCTTGAGGGAAACGGCCGGCGCTCGGGTCAGCAAGTTCTCCTTCTACTCGGGCCGGGGCTCGTTGCGCGGCTGGCTGCGCGCAGTGGTCTTTCAGTTGTCCGCGGACCATCACCGACAGACGAGCCGTCTCGTCCAGACTGAAGAGCCCGAGGAGATGGATCGCCTTGCGCACGCCGCCGAGAAGCCGCCGATCAAGAGCACCACAGATCTCGACTTCGTGCGCGACCGGTACCGTGATGCAGTTGCGCAGGCGCTTCGCCGCGCGATCGGCGACCTCGACTCCCGCGAGCGGCTGCTCCTGGCTTACTACTATTATGACGAGATGACGCTTCGCGACATCGGACTGCTATTTGACGTTCACGAAGCAACCATCAGCCGCTGGCTGACAAAGGTTCAAAAACACGTGCGCAAGCTTGTCGAGAAGAGCCTGGCGCGCGATCATAGTTTCAATCGCCGGGAGGTCGCCGAATCTATCGAGCTTGCGGCCGAGCAGCTCGACTTGACCGTTGGAGAGTACCTCCTGGAATCGGTGTCGGCGGACCGGGATCGCCGGCCCCCGGCCGAAAGCCGGCGTGGCGTGGTCGCTCGGAGATGAGCAGATAAGCCGAGAAACCACGCAAGCGAATTGGGCCGCAACGTTCTAACTTTGGAGTGAAGCTGAAGGATGAAGCTTTTGGGGAAAAACAGAAACGGGACGCCGGATGGCGCAATCGATAGCCTGCTTCGGGCTTACGTCTCGCGGCCAGGCAATCGGGAGTGCTCTGAATTCGACGCCGATCTGGCTAATGCGTACATCGAACGCAACCTGATCCCCGCTACGCGGTCGCGCTACGAAAAGCACCTTTCCGAGTGCGCCGCGTGCCGAAAGAATGTAGTTGCCCTCTCCCGGCTCGTCGAGCCTGACGCGCGACCTGTGATTTCAGCGCGGGCGGACAGACAACCGGCCGGAAGCCGGGTCTTTGGTGTCACATCCTGGGCGCGTTGGGCAATGGCGGCGGCGGCGGTCATCGTACTCGCGATAAGCCTGCCGCTGCTTCTGACGCGGAACAGCAATCGACTGGCTCAGGAGGTCTCTCAAGCCCGGCCGGAATCGCAAGCAGCGGACAGTACTCAAGCAGTGAATTCTCCGGAAAAGAGTCTGGCTGCTAACATCAAACAGCCTTTGGTGAGCTCGATCGAGTCACAAAAGCCATCCGAAAAACGACCGGCTGATGCAGTATCGGCGAACGGCGCTGCACAGAGCCAACAGCCGGCTGCTGGAGATCGCGCTGCCTCAAGCTCCAAACTCGAAGCCAAGACGGAACCAAAACCCGCGGAGCAGGTCTCGGGAGCCGCAGGCTCTCAACCGGCTGCTGAAGTGGCCGCGGGGAAAGCCCAACAAGAGAAGCGAACGGACCAGGACGCTTCTTTGAGCGCCCGCCAGCAGCAGCCGTCAAAGGACGCCGCTGCAGCCGACACCAAGGCAAATGCCAACGAGCAGGATAAGGAAAGCGCCAGGGCAAAGACGCAAGTCGCCGAGAGCGTGGCTACTCCTCCGCCTCCTTCTGCGCCGGGAGCCAAGTCGGGGAAAATGAAGCGATCGTCTGCCATGCGCGCCTTGCGCGACAGCGCGTCAGCCGAGGCAGTACGGCCGACCGAGAGAAGGCTCGGTAACAAGAAGTTCTCGCTTAAGGATGACACCTGGACCGACAAAGACTTCGATCCCGATAAGGACCTGCCCATCGTTACAGTGATCCGCGACAGCAATGTTTACAATGAGCTTCTCGCCAAACAAGTGGGACTAAAGCCATATCTTGGGGGCTTTCCCCCAGCCGAACGCGCCATCATTGTCTACAAGGGCACGGTTTATAAACTCATCCCACAGCAGTGAGCAGAGAAGATCTGCGCAACACCATCCTATCGATACGCCAACCTCGCCTCAATCAATTTACGAACAACGAAGTGCGCTAATCCTGCGTTGTTGTAGTACCGACGCCTAGAGCAGCGGACGAAACTTTTCACTAGCCCAGGCGTTCACGCCTGGGTCAAGGCAGGCAACCTGCGCCTAGCCCGTTTCAACGGGCTTCGGGCTTGCCTTCAGGCCAGGGATGGTTCGTGTGATTGGGTTGTACAGACGACGTGCAAATTGAAGTTCGGTAAGATAAGGGACCCTTTCAGACACGTTTGCTCAAGCCGGAAGGATAAGCCCCGTGAACGGGGCTACGCTCAATAGTGTGCAAATCACCCAGGCGTGAACGCCTGGGCTAGTGAAATGACCTACCCTGATCACCCGCCTCCGGATAGTATATTCTGTAGGTGCCGCTCGTTGGATCAAGCACTCGACTTGTGTCCCCGAAAGGATTGATGACGATGAGTGATTATCCGGCTCACTACGAGTCCGACATACTACTGCGAGACGGCTCAAGCCTTCACCTGCGCCCGATCAAGCCAGACGACCTGGAGGCGTTATTGGAATTTCACAATCGCCTCTCTCCCAAAAGCATTTACTTCCGTTACTTCAGCCCGCTGCCGGAGCTTGGCGAGGAGCGCGCGAAAGCGCTCGTCAACGTCGACTACGACGACACGTTCGCTCTGGTTGGCGAATTGGCCGGACGGCTGGTTGGTGTTGCTCGTTACTATCGAGATGAGAAGACTCGCGATCACGCGGAAGTCGCCTTTCTCATCGAAGACGCATTGCAGGGACGCGGCATCGCTACCCGAATGCTTGACCGGCTCGCCGAGATTGCGCGCGACAAGCACATATCGACCTTTGAAGCGTATGTTCTCGGCGACAATTGCAAAATGATGGATGTGTTCATGCACACCGGGTTCGAGGTCGAACGCCGTCTGGACGGGGGAGTGTTTCAAGTCACCTTTCCCATCACCTCGACGCCCGCCTATGAAGAGCAGATTGCGCTTCGTTCTCAGAGCGCTGCTCGCGCTTCGATGAAGGCGTTCTTTGAGCCGCGCTCCATCGCGGTCATCGGCGCCGGACGTAAACCGAGCGGCATCGGCGCGAGAGTCTTCCATAACCTGGTGAGCGGCGGTTTCCAGGGGGTCGTCTACCCGGTAAACGAACGCGCCGCCATTGTTGGATCGGTTACAGCTTACCCGCGTGTAACCGACATTCCAGGCGACGTCGACCTGGCGTTCGTCGTTGTTCCGGCTGAAGAAGTCGCGGGCGTTGTCGACGATTGCATAAAGAAAGGCGTGCGCGGCATCGTAGCGATCACCGCCGGGTTTTCAGAGGTCGGCGCTGAAGGCCGCGCCAAAGAAGCCGCCCTGTTAGAAAAGGTGCGGGACGCCGGCGTTCGCATGATCGGCCCGAATTGCATGGGCATCATAAATACCGATCCGAAGGTTGCGCTGAACGGGACCTTCGCGCCGATCAACCCTCCTGAAGGCCGCGTGGCTATGTCCACACAAAGCGGCGCGCTTGGACTTGTGATCCTCGATTATGCCAGCCAGTTGAACCTCGGTATTTCTACGTTTGTCTCCGTCGGCAACAAGGCTGATGTCTCGAGCAACGACTTGATCCAGTATTGGGCGGAAGACCCTCGCACGGATGTGATCCTTCTTTATCTTGAGAGCTTCGGCAATCCGCGAAAGTTTGGGCGCATAGCGAAGCGGATAGCTCGAACCAAACCGATCGTCGTCGTAAAAGCGGGCCGGTCGGCCGCGGGCGTTCGGGCGGCTTCCTCGCACACCGGCGCACTCGCTTCGACGGATGCAGTGGTCGGCGCATTGTTCCGGCAGGCCGGCATCATCAGAACCGATACCCTCGAAGAACTGTTCGATGTAGCGAATCTCCTTGCACATCAGCCGGTGCCTGCCGGACGCCGCGTAGCCGTTCTTACAAATGCCGGAGGCCCGGGAATTCTCGCGGCGGACGCCTGCGAAGCGCACGGCCTCGAACTGCCGATGCTCACCGATGCTACCGTTGCGGAGCTGCGTTCATTTCTGCCCTCTACTGCCAGCGTGGCCAATCCGGTGGATATGATCGCATCGGCGACGGCAGAAGAATATTTCAAGGCAACTCGCGCGTTGCTGGCAGACGAGCGGGTCGATTCACTTATCGTGATTTACATTCCACCAGTCTTGACGGATATCGAGGGCGTCGCGTCGGCAATCGTGGAAGGCGTGAAACAGTCGGGCGGCAAGCCGGTGCTGGCAAATTTCATGAGCGCGAAAGGCGCGCCCGAGATTCTTCGAAGCATTCCCAACTACATCTTTCCCGAAGCTGCCGCTTCCGCTCTTTCGAAAGTGACCAGCTACGCGGAGTGGCGCGCCAGGCCTGCCGGAATCGTTCCGTCCTTTGATGATCTTCGCGCAGAGGACGCCAGGGCAATCGTTGAACGAGCGCTTGCGCGCGGCGGCGGTTGGCTGAGCCCGGTGGAGATCGGCGATCTGTTTACGGCGGTTGGAATACCCGTAGCCAAATCGCGCTTTGTCTCGAACCTTGAAGATGCGCTAAGGGCCGCTGCCGAGATCGGGTATCCAGTCGCACTGAAAGCAACCGGGCCAGCGATCGTTCATAAGACCGAGATCGGCGGAGTCGCGTTGAACCTGGCGGACGAGAATGCGCTCCGGCGCGCCCACGAGGATATGGCCGGCAGGCTGGGAGATGATTTGACCGGCGTGATTGTCCAGGAAATGGTGTCCGGCGGAGTCGAAGTGGTAGTGGGCGCGACGCTCGACCGGACCTTCGGGCCGCTAGTGCTCTATGGCAGCGGGGGCATTCTGGTGGAGCTGCTCAACGACGTGGCTTTCCGGATCAATCCGTTAACGGATCTCGACGTGCGAGACATGATGAATGAGGTGAAGGGCACGGCGCTTCTGAGGGGCTATCGCGGATCGAAAGCCGCCGATGAAGACGCGCTCGCCGACATCATCGCGCGAGTCTCGGCGCTGATAGAGATGTGCCCACAGATTCACGAAATGGATGCGAATCCGGTAAAGGTCCTCGAGAAAGGCGCGATTGTCGTCGACGCTCGCATTCGCGTCGATCGCCTGGCAGAGCCGCCTCCGTCCCGTCGCATCGCTTATTGAGGTGTAGCACAGACTTCAGTCTGTAAATGGTTGTGAGTCTATCGCCAGTCAATCTATCGCCAGGACAGACTGAAGTCTGTGCTACTCAACCCATTTGCGAGGTGTGTTCCGGCTTTATTTTGTAGATGACCCGAACCTCGTCCGGCTTGCTCCAGGGATATTTATCCTGGCCGATATACTTCTTTGCCATCTTATCTATGTGTGTATCGGCGTTCTGCTCGGTTATCTCGGCGACGCTGCCACGCACTTCCAGATAGCGATAAGGGTTATCAGGATCCTGAATCGACAACGCAACAGCGCGATTGCGCTCCATGTTCTTGTCCTTGCGCCGGCCTCGAGCGGAATTCACCAAAACGTAGTCGCCGTCATAGTCGACCCAGACCGGTGTGACTTGGGGCGTTCCATCGGCGTTCACGGTGGCCAGATTTGCGAACGCCTTCTTTTCAAAAAGGTCCTTATAGTTCTCGGGAATTACTCCTGCCATTTGTGTCCTCCTGGGACTGTCCTCTTGTCATCTATGGATGACTGTCAAGCTTATCGCGTCCCCTTGGATTGTGACCGACAGATATTGATTTGTGAAGGGCGGGTAGTCAGTAGTCAGTGGTCCGTAGTCCGCGGATATTGTTTCAGCGGCAACGATGAGACTACGAGCTACGGACTACTGACTGCGGACTACTGACTACCGACTACTTCTCACTACGGACTACTGACTACGGACTACTGACTACGGACTACTGACTACTGACTATTTCCACCGGCATCCCTTCACCCCAGCCGTACTTCTCATTTGCCAATCGCCGCGCAGTCTGCCAAGCCTCGCTGTCACACTCAGCGTCCAGTACTCGCGCCGTGCCCTCAAACTCTCGATCTCCCACCCGCACGCGCACCCGTGGGTTGCGTTCAATATTCTTGACCCATTGCGCTTCGTGAAAGTGCTCGGCCAGAATGTAGAACTTGCCGTTCGATTTGACGAACCATATCTCAATCTCGCGCGGCAGGCCGGTGATTCGGCCGATGGTTGTCAGGTAAAGGTAATTGCTATCCGGGATCTCGGCGGACTCCATCGCGCCCCTCTCATCCTTCTTACTCTAAGCGACCACCGCTTAATATTTGCATTTTATCAACGCGTGCCCCTGGTTCGTAGCCGCAGATTGTAGTTTAGTTGACGACCCCGCTCGCTCGCCCTTAACCTCACCCAAGGGGAACACGCGATGAGTGATGAAGTGCGGCTTGATGCATTGGCGATAGGAGCGCATCCGGATGATGTCGAGCTCGGTTGCGGCGGAACGCTGTTGAAGCTTGTTTCGTTGGGGTACCGGGTGGGCGTGCTGGACATGGCTCGTGGGGAGATGGGAACTCGGGGCTCGGCCGAAATTCGCAGCCGTGAAGCCGCGGCCGGCGCTCGCGAGTTAGGTCTGACGGTGCGCGACAACCTCGAGCTTCCCGATGGCCACATTTGGCTGACGGAAGAGTCGAGAACGAAAATGGTGCGCAAGATACGACTGTACCGCCCGCGAGTGGTCTTCACTCACTACTGGGAAGACCCGCACCCCGACCACGTTCACACCTGTCAAATTGTTCGCGAAGGCGCGCACGTCGCTGGGCTTGCCAAGTATGACGCCGACTCGGGGCAGGAGCGATTTCGCCCGCAGGCGATCGCGCATTTCATGTTTCCGCGCACCGCCGTTCCTACGTTCGTAGTCGATATCACTGATTTCGCCGAGCAGAAACGTCGAGCGATAGCGTGCTATGGATCACAGCTCTACGATCCGGCCAGCAAGGAACTGGAGACCGCTCTCAGCGGCGAGGGGTTCCTTCGCCGCGTGGAATCGCGCCAGCGATTCTACGGCTCGCTCATAGCCGTAGACCACGCCGAAGCTTTCATCGTTCGCGAAGCGCTGAACGTTCACGATCCGATAGAGCTACTTTCAAGAAAGATGAATATGTACTCATAAAAGAGTCCGTAGTCAGTAGTCCGTAGTCGGTAGCCCGGGTCAGAGAACTCCAGCTACTGACTACGGACTACTGACTACGGACTACTGACTAAATGAAAATCGGCATCACATGTTATCCATCTTACGGCGGGAGCGGCGTGGTCGGCGCCGAGTTGGGGATCGAGCTTGCCAAACGAGGACACGAGATTCACTTTGTCAGCTACGCTCCGCCGATGCGCCTCGACGACGGGCAGTGCCGCGAGCGCATCCACTTTCACGCCGTCGATATGCTGAGCTACCCGTTGTTCGAGTATCCACCGTATACCGACGCACTTGCCTCTAAGCTGTTCCAGGTTGCGAACGCCGAGGCTCTCGATCTCGTTCACGTACACTACGCGATACCGCATTCTGTGAGCGGGTATCTGGCCCGCGAAATGCTCAAGCCCACACGCTATCTCCCGGTGGTCACCACGCTCCATGGAACCGACATAACACTGGTCGGGCGCGATCCTTCTTTTTTGCCGATTACCCGCTTTGGCATAGAACAGTCGGACGCGGTGACGGCCATATCAAACTACCTGCGGGATGCGACTCACGACACCTTTTGCACTGGCTGCGACATTGAAGTTATCTACAACTTTATCGACGCGGACTACTATTGCCGCGCGCCGAATGAAACGGTTCGGCAAGAACTCGCGCCACAAGGCGAGCGCATCATTCTGCATGTTTCGACCTTCCGGCCGATCAAGCGCATCGGTGACTGCATTCGAGTGCTGGCAAAGATGAAGGAACTTGAAACCGGCTCCGAGAGCCAGTTTCGCGCCCGGCTGGTGATGTGCGGCGACGGTCCCGAACGCGCGGAAGCCGAAGCGCTTGCCGTAAAGCTGGGTGTCGCTGAGCTGGTCTCTTTTGTCGGCAAGCAGCCTCAATCGCGAATTCGCGAATACCTTTCCGTCGCCGATTTGTTGTTGCTGCCGAGCCAATCCGAGTCGTTCGGTCTTACCGCGCTCGAAGCGATGGCCAGCGAGGTGCCGGTTATCGCAACACGCGTCGGCGGAATTCCGGAAGTCGTCGAGGATGGCGGTTGCGGCTTCCTTTTCGAGGTCGGCGACATAAACCGCATGGCCCAAGCGGCCCTGAAAGTGCTCGAAGACGATGCCGAGCGCAAGCGGCTTGGAGCGCGAGGCCGTGAAATAGCAATCTCGAACTTCACCACCGATAAGATAATCCCGCAATACGAACAGCTCTACGAACGATTAATCCGGGAGCGCGCTGATCGCCCCTGAATGAGACACTTCACCGGCAAATCTGAAGGACATCTCGAAGAGACCCAAGTTCGTAATTCAAGTAAATGCAAGCTACGAACTTCCGCCTGAAGGCCGGACTACGAACTTGGGTCGTCTTGAACTCACTTGTTGAAAGTAAATACGCAAGGCTGATATAAGTCTGAACGCAATCGAAGACTTTGGGGGATTCATATGAAAGAAAGAAAAATGGAGCACGAGCTCGGACTCGATTTTCTGCGCGTCGTCGAGGGTGCGGCAATTCGTTCCGCTCAGACGATGGGTCGGGGCGATCGAAAATACTCCGACCATGTGGCGGTTGAAGCGATGCGCGAAATAATGGACACGGTCCCGATGCGCGGCGAGATCGTCATCGGCGAAGGCGAACGCGATGAAGCTCCAATGTTGTTCATCGGCGAGAAAGTCGGGCTCGGGCATCACGCCGCCGAAGACGGGAAGAAGTTTCCCGAAGTTGATATCGCCGTCGATCCGCTCGAAGGCACGAACCTGTGCGCGACCGGCTCACCAAACGCAATTACGGTGATGGCCTGCTCGGAAAAAGGCGGCCTGCTGCACGCCCCCGATCTGTACATGCAGAAGCTGATCGTCGGACCATCGTCCAGAGGCGCGGTCGATCTCGACGCGCCGGTAAAGGAGAACCTTCGCAACATAGCCAGGAGGCTCAATCGCGATATCGAAGACCTCGTGGTCATAGTGCTCGAACGCCCCCGCCATCAAAAGCTGATCGCCGACATCAGGGAGGCAGGCGCCCGCATCAAGCTCATCTCAGACGGCGATCTTTCGGCTGGAATCTCTGCGGCGGTGGCGGGCTCGGGTGTGCATGCGGTGATGGGCACCGGCGGAGCGCCCGAGGGAGTGCTGACCGCCGCTGCAATGAAATGCCTGAACGGACAGATACTCGCTCGTTTCGTCTTGAAGGAACAGCTTGAAGACCTGGAAGACCGCGAACGGATCGGCGAAGACGCGGTCGAACGAATGAAAGCGATGGGAATCGACGACCCGTACCGCATCTACGACACGGACGATCTGGCGCCAGGCAAGAAGATCATTTTTGCGGCGACCGGTGTGACGGACGGGACGATACTTCGCGGCGTGCGCTTTTTCGGAACAGGCATTCGCACATCGTCGATCATAATGGCAACCGAGCGCACCAAGCGCGTGCGCTTCATCGACACCGTTCACATCGAAGGCGGTCCGGATACGGTTGTCAGGTTTTAGGATTAGTCAGTAGTCAGTAGTCCGTAGTCCGTAGCCGGGATCAGGTTATCTTAACTACTAACTACGGACTACTGACTACGGACTACTGACTAATGGTTGAGAAACCTTCAAAGCTCCAGCCAGTTCTTCTTGGCGGGCTCGTGCTCGGCCTTGGATCAGTCATTCCGGGCCTTTCTTACGGGAACCTTTGTTGTTGCGGATGGGCGGTTGTTGGAGGCGCGCTTGCTGCCCGTCTTTTGATAAAGCGCTCACCGGTATTGCCCATTACCAGCGGTGACGGGGCTGCGGCCGGCGCTCTCGTCGGCATCGTGGGCTCGTTCATAAATTTGATAATCGGCGTCCCGGTCACGTTGCTTCAATGGAAGACTGTCGTGGCTCAGATGCAGCAAAGAGCCGATAACGTCTCAGACCCGGCGAGTCGTGAAATGGTAAGGCAAATGACCGACGCGATGCAGAGCCATCCAGCGCTCATTGCTCTCGGGTTGTGGCTGCTTTTCGCGATCGCCGGCGTAGGCATGGCAGCGCTCGGAGGAGTGCTCGGCGTAGCGATGTTCGAAAAGCGCAAAGGACAACCCCCGCCTCAACCGCCCTATCCGCCGGCGGGATTCCCACACAGCTACGCCGCGCCCGATCAGCCGCCCGGAGAACCAACGCTGCCGAGTCAGCCTACCGATGGTGGCTCTGAACCGCCATCGAGATAATATCGAGATTACCCGCCCTGGAAACATTGCGTATGCGACAAGAGCGTCATCACCCGCGTATTGAAACTGAGCGGCTAATACTCACGATCCCCACTCCCGACGATGCTTCTCGCATGCTTCAGTACGTCACAGACAACAAGGAGCATCTTGCCCCCTGGGAGCCTCTCAAGACAGATGAATACTTCACACGTGAGTTTTGGTTCGATAGACTTTCACGTGCTGTTGAAGAGTCTCATTCCCGCCAATCGTTGCTGCTGGTGTTGTTGGATCGCGCCAATCCCGTTGGCCCATTTGTCGGGCAAGTCCATTTCAGCAACATCACGTATGGAGTCTTTCAAGCCGCCCATCTTGGCTACAGTTTGGATCATCGCGCGACCGGGAAAGGGCTGATGACTGAGGCCCTGACATCTGCGATCAAGTATGTCTTTGAAGAATTGAATCTCCATCGAGTGATGGCGAATTACATGCCGGGAAATGAGAAGAGCGCAAAGCTGCTTCAGCGGTTGGGATTCAGTGTCGAAGGTCACGCGCGAGACTACCTGAGACTGGCCGGAGAATGGCAGGATCACACCCTGACTTCGCTCATCAATGGGTCGTGGAAGGAAGTCGTATCTTGAAATGAGCGCATCACATCCCTATACTCTCGGTTTGGACTATAAGGTTTTTAACAGTAACGTTTAAAGATCCCCGCTGGAATCATAGGAACTGCATGACCAAGCTTCAATTTCTCGCGATACTCGTCGTTCTTTTTTCCGTTCTTTCAGTTTCATCGAGCGCCGAAACGCCTTCATCGATTCTCGGCAAGATAATCGACGAGCGCGGCTATGTGATGGCCGGCTTGACGGTTAGAGCGCGCAACACCGAGACCGGAACCGAATACCAAACGACTTCACAAGCAGCCCGCCAATCGCCTGACAATCATGACGGGCTCGACTCGCTTCGTCAGGTTGGTCTGCTGACCGAGGGTACCGCCGTTTTCTCGTTTGAAGGCCTGGAACCGGGCCGCTACGTGCTGATCTCCGCGTGTCCGGGGGTCGACCAAATCCTGGGGTCGGCCGTTGTCGAGTCCGGCAAGACAGCCCAGGTAGAACTGCTCGCGCTGCCCCTGACTGAAAGCGGCAGCACGACGATCGACAAGTTTGTTGCATCGTCCGAGGCGCAGGGCGGCCGATATCCCGCGGGTAACATCAGCTACTTGAACGTCAACGACTCGCTGGATCTTTATTTCATGTGGGTCTACTTTTTGATTCTCGGTCTGCTCTCCGTATACGGTATTTATCGTTACCGTCTTGTTTATCTGTTCCTGCGCTATCAGAAGCATCGCCCCCAGCCTAAATCCAAATTCATGGCGGACGGCCTGCCTCGAGTTACAGTGCAGTTGCCGCTGTTCAATGAGATGTATGTCGCCGAGCGTCTTATCGATGCGGTGACAAAGCTCGAGTACCCACGTGAGCTGATCGAGATTCAGGTGCTGGACGATTCGACCGACGACACGACGAGAATAGCTGAGGCGTCGGTCAACAAACACTTCCAGCAGGGCTTCAACATTTCCTACCATCACCGCGATAACCGCGAAGGCTTTAAAGCAGGGGCGCTGGAGGCCGGGCTCAAGAAGGCTTCCGGCGAGCTGATCCTGATCTTCGACGCCGACTTCGCGCCGCGGCCCGATTGCATTCGGCGTATGGTCGATTACTTCACCGATGAGAGAATCGGAATGGTCCAGATGCGCTGGAGCCATATCAACGCGGACTACTCGCTGCTGACCAAAGTTCAGGCAATCATGCTCGACGGTCACTTCGTCATCGAACAGGTGGCGCGTAATCGCTGCGGCGGATTCTTCAACTTCAACGGCACCGCCGGAATGTGGCGTCGCGAGGCGATCGAATGGTCCGGCGGCTGGCAGCACGACACTTTGGCCGAGGACACCGATCTTTCTTACCGGGCCCAATTGATGGGCTGGCATTTTGTTTACCTGGCTGACGATGACGTGCCCGCGGAGCTGCCGGTCGAGATAAACGCCTTCAAGTCGCAGCAGCGGCGATGGGCCAAGGGAGTCGTGCAGGTCGGGATAAAACTTCTCAAGCGAATATGGCATGATCCGCGTCTGCCGATGCGAGTGAAGCTCGAACAATTCTTTCGCCTGAGCGGGAATCTTGCCGCGCCGCTGGTGATCGTGCTGGCCCTGATCAACTTTCCGATACTGATCGTCCGGTACAATCAGGGGCTGTTTCACCTGTTCGTGCTGGACGTCCCGATCCTCACTTTCTCAACCGTCTCGGTAATCGTCTACTACCTGGTGACTCAACGTTATCTTCATCCGAAGACGTGGAAACAGTCGATCAAGTACATTCCGTTCGTGATGAGCATGGGAATCGCGCTGACTTTTTCAAACGCGCGCGCGGTGCTGGAAGCGGTGCTGGGAGTGAAGACTCCGTTCGTGCGAACACCGAAGTACAAGATCGAAGAAACGGGAGATACGACCTGGGTCAAGAAGAGTTACCTGCCTCGCCGCCTGTCATTGCCGTGGCTCGAGTCGCTGTTTGCGCTCTATTTTTTGTTCACGATCTGGTACGCAATCGACAGCGGGATCTTCGGCACACTGCCGTTCCTGATGATTTACTTGTGTGGTTACGCTTACGCGGCGGCTATGTCGATTGCCCAGGCGCGGATGAACCTTCGGCGAAAGTGATTGGAGAAGGTGTGATGGCCTATCCTCCTCAGGGGTTCTACACCCCGGAAGCGTATCTCACATTCGAACGAGCTAGTGAGACTAAGCACGAGTATCTTAATGGCCAGATCTCCGAGACTGCCCGGGTGAGTGCGCGACACGTTCTGCTTGTGACCAATCTTGTTGGCGAGTTGGGCTTACAATTGAAAGCAGGACCCTGCAACGTGTATTCGTCGGCGTTGCGCATAAGAACGGCTCCCACTGGCTTGTATACGTATCCCGATGTCATCGTGCTTTGTGAAGAACCGCGTTTTAGCGACGAACAGAAGGACACTCTCGTGAACCCTGTCTTGATCATCGAAGTACTTTCCAAGTCGACGAAGGACTACGATCGCGGCGGAAAGTTCGAGCAGTACCGCACCATCGAGTCGTTCGTTGAGTATCTGCTGATTGCACAGGATCGACCTCACGTCGAGCACCACACGCGCCAGCCCGACGGAAGCTGGCTGCTGCAGGAAACCAACAACCTGGAAGACACGATTCAATTGAAGTCGGTACCGGGTTCGCTTTGGATGGCTGACATCTACTCAAAGATCCATTTCCAACCTTGAGGAACGCCATAATCTCCCTCACAGGCTAATTGCGGTTTGCGCACCCGACACACCTTTAATGTAAAATGCACTTCCCGTTCGCGTCCCAAGTCTCGATAGACGGCTATCCTTTCGGACGCGATTCAGAGACGAGACTCAACTACATGAAAAAGATCACATCCTTCCTTATCTTCGCGATACTCCTTGGTCAATCGGTTGCTTTTACGGTACAGGGCCAATCGCAGCCGGCGCAGTTCTCGAAGACCCCGCTGCTTTCCGATAAAGACGTCTCGGCGCTCGCCGCCGAAATCAGTGGCTTGATTGCAAAAGACACCGTCACCGAACTGAGCCGCTATCACCGCGTGCAAGCGTCCTCCGGTTATTCGCGCGCGGCCGAATACATCGCCGCAAAAGCGAAGGACTACGGACTCGAGCAGGTGCAAATCGAACGCTTTCCCGCCGACGGTGAGAAAACTTACTACACGCTGAAATCGGCGCCGGGGTGGGAAGCCGAGCGCGGAGAACTGTGGGAGACCGAACCAAACAGGACCAAGATAGCCGACTGGGATGAGATGCGAGTCGCGCTGGCCGACTATTCACAAAGCGCTGAAGCTCGAACGACGCTTGTTGACGTAGGACTTGGTACTTCGGCGAAAGATTACGAAGGCAAAGACGTGAAGGGCCAGATCGTGCTCGCTGGCGGAGGCGTGGCGGCGGTTCACAAGATTGCATGCGCCGAACGTGGCGCCGCTGGGATTCTGAGTTATCAGGCGAATCAAACAACCGGTTGGTCGGGAGACTATGCCGACAACGTGCGATGGGGGCACCTCTCGCCGTACAACCCGACTAACAAGTTCGCGTTCATGATCTCGCTTAGAAAGGCCCGCGAGTATCAGGCAAGGCTTGCTCGAGGAGAACAGATCACTCTTCACGCCATCGTAAAAGCCGAGATGAAGCCGGCCAATTACGAGATCGTCAGCGCGATCATTCCCGGAACAAGCGCCGCTAACGAAGAGATTATTTACTCGTGCCATCTCTGCCACCAGAAACCGGGGGCCAACGATAACGCCTCGGGCGCAGCGGCTATACTTGAAGTAGCTCGCACATTGAGCGCTTTGATTCGTCGAGGCGAGATCGAGCCGCCAAGGCGTACGATCAGATTCATCTGGCCGCCGGAGATCAGCGGCACCGTCGCGTACTTTGCGCAACATCCCGAGATCGTCCGCAGGATGAAGGCAGTCGTTCATTGCGATATGGTGGGCGGGAACTTCGCGATCACCAAGTCGGTGCTGCACGTGACTCATACGCCGGCCTCGCTTCCGAGCTGCGTTGACACGGTCGGCGACATCTTCGGGGAGTATGCGATCGCAGGGAGCGCGAAAGCGGCCTCCGGAGCCGGTTTCGAGGATGCGCTCATTTCTCCTGAGGGAAGCAAGGACAGCCTTGTCGCGGACAGCACGCCGTTCGAGATGGGCTCGGATCACGACGTATACCAGGAAGGTTCATTCCGAGTTCCGGCAATTTACCTTCGCGACTGGCCTGACGTATTCATACACACCAACCACGACTCGCCCGCGAACATCGATCCCACGAAGATCAAGCGCTCCACTTTCATCGCCGCCGCATCGGGTTATTTTCTGGCTCACGCCGGCGCTCGCGAGGCCGCGCGGCTGGCTGATGAAGTCTTCACCCGGGCGCTCGCTCGAGTGCCCAAAGAACGTGACCGCGCCAGAGCCACGGAAGCGAGCAGCACTCAAACCGGCGCCGATGAAGCGCGCAACATCATCGCCCGTTCGCTGGAGCACGACGCCGACGCTCTGACGTCCGTCTTGATGTTGGCCGCGGGCGACAAGAATCTCGAAACGAAAGTCGAAGGATTGGTCGACCAGTTGAGCGGAATGTGGCTCCTGCTGACCGGCGTTCTCAGCGAGCAACGCAAAGGCAAGCGAGTGATCTTCACGCTGGAGCCAAAAGAGCAGCCAAAGGAAGAGAAACCGCACAATCCAAAGCAAGCCTCGCGGCCGCGCTCGGTCACGATGGACTACGGGCGAATCCCTACGCGGAAAGTCAGCGGCCCGATGAACGTTTACTACTATGACTACGTTGCGGAAAGGGCGGGCGCCGATGACATGAAGTTAGTAGAGCGAATCAACGCGCGGCCCGCGGGCGAGATCGTGCTTTACGAGATTTTGAATCTGGTCGACGGCAAGCGAAGCATTCAGAGTATTCGCGATTACATCTCGGCGGCTTATGGTCCGGTACCGATTGAGGACGTGTCTGACTACCTGCGGCTGCTGGAGAAGATCGGCGTTGTGAAGATCGAAGCGTGAGGCTCTTAACTCGGAACCTGATACAATGCGAACTTTCAAAGCTCGACTAATTCTGCCGAAGGTTAAGATTTCCGCCACACCAGAACTAAAAGCCAACAGCAAGATCGTTCCTCTTTACGCCGTTCAGGATCAGGCTTTTCCCTATTGACATGCATAGGTCAGCGGAGTAATCTCGCGCCATTATTGCCGCGTGTTAAAAAGTCTTGGAGGAGGCAAGCAAGTAATGCTTTCCGCCGAAACAAGCTCCTCGTCGGCTTGGTACATGCCAACTTAGAAGGGAGAAAAACTAATATGAGGCTATCGCGTACCCGATCTTTTCGCGTGACACGAAATGTCATTATCTTGGTTTCCTCTTTAGCTGTTATTCGCGCCAATGCTGGCCCACCGCTGACGTGGGTAGGGGGATGCTATGATTTCGAGATCACGGACTTTAATGGGTATCCGGCAGCAGGGTGTTTTGGATCAGGTACATGTTCCTTTACCGGAGATGGCAATCTAATTGTGTTTCTAATAATGTCTTCAAACATGACCTGTCCAAATCAATTTGTAGCGAACGAGGTGCAGGTAGTCGGCAACGTTGGCGACAGAGGCATCAGAGGCTATGCAGTCGGCTACTGTCTAAGTAACGGGAGGCTCCGAGGCAGTGCCGACGCATATTCAGGGTGTGATGGCTATGAACAATCAGGGCTTCCGGTTGTTTTTCCTGAAGCTTGTTCTGATGGTCCAGTTTATGGCGACCCACCGCCACCTGGAAGTTGCCCAACTTATATTTGTCGCAATTCCATTGAGTCGGGTTGTGCTGTTCAATATGACGAGTGCGCTTACCCAGGCACTGGGTGTCCATCAGGGTACTCTCCCGGAGGACAAGGCTGTTGCTGCGGCGCGACCCCCATCGTAATAGATGTGAATGGAGATGGGTTCAACCTCACCGGTGCTGCCGGGGGCGTTAACTTCGATCTGAACAATGATGGTATTAAGGAAAGGCTTTCCTGGACAAGCGCAGGTTCGGATGATTCCTGGCTGGCTTTCGACCGTAATGGAAACGGAACAATTGATGGTGGCAGGGAACTATTTGGAAACGCCACGCCGCAGCCGGCATCCCCTAATCCCAATGGCTTTTTGGCGCTGGCGGACTTTGATGAACCTGTGAATGGCGGTAACGGTGATCGGACGATAGATAGAAGGGATGTGATCTTTTCGTCGTTGCGTTTGTGGCAGGATGCTAACCATAACGGTATCTCAGAGCCGACCGAGCTGCACACTTTGCCGTCACTCGGCATCGAATCAATCTCCATTGATTACAATCTGTCAAATCGACGCGATCAATATGGCAATCGGTTCCGATATCGAGCGAGCGTAGATGATGCGCGGCGTTCACAAGCGGGCAGGTGGGCATATGATGTAATTCTAGTTGCATTACAATAGAGTTCCCGCCGGCTTAGGAGCATATATTAGTGCAGAGAGTGGGCTTAAGAAATAAGGAGGAGGCAGATATGAAACGTCCCAATCCGCTAATCTTGGCTCTCGTTGCCGTATTGATGGTTCTAGCCGGTGGCTTCTATTGGCATAGCAGGAGGGTACAGGCAGTGAGCGTACGAATCAGCATCAAGGATCTGCCGGAGCACGGATTAGAACTCACCGGGCCTTCAGATCCGGCCTTCGAGGGTGACTTATCTGCTCTGCTTAAGGGTAAGAAGAATGACATTGTCGAGGCCTTGAAGCCTTTTTCGGTTATCTTGCGGAATCGGGGAAATAGGGCCGTTGTTGCATACTGGTTGAAATGGGAGATGATTAAAGCCGATGGGACAATAGTTACCCGCCAGGCAGGAGGTTCTAACCCTGACGCCCTTATGGATGGCGGGACTCGCGGGTCGGAACATCTATCAACCAGCAGAGGCTATGCAATAAGGACAAAATCAAAGCGGTTTGTTTCCCTCGGGTTTTCCTTAGGCGAAGACGAAGATGATGGAAGCATCGGCGCCGTTGCAGGCGGTTCCGAAAATCAAAACGCCGTTGCTCAGCTTCAAGAAGCCGCACGAGATAAAGACTTGTCCTCGATGCTAGATGCTACAAACGCGGAATTGCGAGGCTACGAAAGCATAACCGTATCCATTGACGGAGTGTTTCTTGAAGATGGAACCTTTGTTGGACCGGACACCACCCAGTTTTTTGCAAGGATCGAAGCCGTTGTTGATGCTAAGCGGGATCTCTTAGAAGAGATAAGATTCAGGACTAACCGCAATAAAAGCTCACAAGAAATCTTTGGCTATGTTGAGGAATTAGCAAATGGCCCAGACGTAGTTATGCAGAGCCACTCCACACCAACCGATCACTACAACCTCTATAAGAAGATTTATGCCCAAGAGATTCTTCGTATGAGACAGCGCTTGGGTGACGAGAGGGCAATGGCTGTCGCGTTGGAGCCATTTCGTAAGCAATGGCCCAAGCTAAAGAAACCTTGAGGGATTCATCTCATATCGGTTAGCGAGCATTTACGGGTGAACAAATTTGAGAGGAGATTGAGAGAGGTTAGATTTGAGATTTCAACTCAGCAGCCTTTTGCTCATCGTTCTGCACGGACGCGCGAGACAGTGGCGTTCGATATACTATCGCGATCGCGGCAAGCATAAAGAACGCGCCGCTTGAATCAAGCAGTGAGTCCCAGATCGAACCACCGCGACTCCGAGTGAGTGTCTGGTGGAACTCGTCCAGCAGCGCCCACCCGCCCGCGGTAAGAAAAGAATAGAGCGCCCACTTGAGCCGCCATCGCGTCGGATCATCCGCTCGATAAGCGCGAAACAGAAACGCTCCAAGCACCGCATACTCCATGAAGTGCGCTGACTTGCGTACGACGTAGTTCAGAGTCGCCAAAGCATGTTTGCTTGCGTGTGGCACAAACCACAGGAAGATCTTGTCGATTACGCTGCGAGTGTTCTCGGCGGAAAAAACATCGGTCGAGAAGTAGTACATCAACGCGAGCATCGCCGCGACCGGCAGCCAATATTTGATTATGCGAGGTGCGATTGGTGCTCGCGCGGCGGTTGGATAATCCATCGTGCTTCTATGATAACAAAACGCCAACGGCGTACGGGGAGAAACGAAAAAGGCAAAAGCGAACTTCCGCTCTTGCCTTTTGGCCGTCTATTTTGCCCCTGGCGCTTAGCCCTCGAGTGCCTGCGCGCCGGACACGACTTCGATGATCTCGCGTGTGATTGAAGCCTGTCTCACGCGGTTCATATTCAACGTGAGGTTCTCTATCACTTCCCCGGCGTTCTTTGAAGCCGAATCCATAGCGGTCATCCGTGCGCCGTGCTCGCTGGCTACCGATTCCAGCAGCGCATAGAAAACCTGAGTTTCGATGTAACGCGGAAGAAGGTCGCCGAAGATCTGCGCGGGAGGCTGTTCGTAGAGGTAGTCCATCAGCACTTCGGGCTCACCCGAAGTCTTTGTTTCGGATGCCGCTTCACCGCTTAGCGCGGCCGCGCTGATCGGGAGCAGTTGCCTGACAGTAACGCGCTGCGAGAGCACCGACTTGAACTCGTTGTAAATCAGAAACACTCTGTCGATCGTCGACCCTTCCGCAGTGTAGGCCGCCATTAGTTCCTGGGCGATTGCTGCCGCATCATCGTGGTTCACGGTTCGCGCGGTGATGTTTATGTGTTCGCTCAGGATCTTTACCGGACGCCGACGAAAGAAGTCTCGACCTTTTCGGCCGATGGTCACGAGCTCGACGGTTTTGCCGGGATGCTCGCGGACGAAGAGCTGCGCGGCCTTATTGAGGTTGGTGTTGAAGCCTCCGCACAAGCCCTTGTCGGCGGTTATCAGCGCAACCACCAGGTGTTCGTCGCCGCGTTCGTCAAGCAGTGGGTGATGAAAGTCACTAGCGCGAGCCGCCAACCGCTCGAGGACGCGCATCATCGTATTCGCATAAGGCCGAGCGGCGACCACCCGCTCCTGCGCGCGACGCAGCTTCGCCGCGGCGACCATCTTCATCGCCTTGGTTATCTTCTGCATGTTGCGCACCGAGCGAACCCGGCGCCGGAGGTCTTGGAGATTGGCCATAAGAAGACTAGAGAATTGCAAATTGCAAATTGCAAATTGCAAACTGCAAATCGCCGGGAGTGCGCGGCGAAGCGTTATTCAATTTGAATTTTGCAATTTTCATTTTTCAATTTGCAATGATTTGTATTTCTATTCACTTCGCTGCTTTTGCGCTGGCGGCTTCCGCGGTGAAGCGCTCCTTGAACTCTGTCACCGCGGTTCGCATCTCGGTCTCGATCTCTTCGTCGAGCTTCTTACGATCGCGGATTTTCTCGAGGATACCCGGGTGCGAATTCTCGACGTAAGCCTGAAGCCCCTGTTCGAACTTCTTGAGGTCCTCGATGGCAACATCATCCGTGAGGCCTTTGTCTGCGGCCCATATGATCAGCACCATTTGTTCGACGGGCATTGGCGAGTACTGGGGCTGCTTTAGGATCTCGGTTAGCCGCTGGCCCCGGCTGAGCTGCGCTTGTGTAGCCTTGTCGAGATCCGACCCGAATTGCGCGAATGCCGCAAGGTCGCGATACTGAGCGAGCGCCAATCGAAGCGTGCCCGCCACTTGCTTCATCGCCTTTGTCTGCGCCGAGCCTCCGACCCGGCTTACTGAGTTGCCGACATTGATTGCCGGACGAACGCCGGAGTGAAACAGATCCGACTCCAGGAATATCTGTCCGTCGGTTATCGAAATCACGTTGGTCGGAATATAAGCCGAGATGTCGCCGGCCTGAGTCTCGATAATCGGAAGCGCGGTCAGGCTGCCACCGCCGAGCTGATCCGAGAGCTTGGCTGCCCGTTCGAGCAATCGCGAGTGCAAGTAGAACACATCGCCGGGATAGGCTTCGCGGCCGGGCGGGCGCTTCAGCAGGAGCGAAATAGCTCGATAAGCCCACGCGTGTTTCGACAGATCGTCATAGATGCACAGCACGTGCTGGCCTCTATCTCGAAAGTATTCTCCCATCGCGCAGCCCGCGTAAGGCGCGATGTACTGCATGGCCGCCGGGCTCGACGCCGAAGCATCGACTATCACGGTGTATGAGTCGGCGTCGTAGTCTTCCAGCGTCTTTTTCACCTGGGCCACGGTCGATTCCTTCTGACCAATCGCGACGTAGATGCAAATAAGATCCTTGCCTTTTGAATTGATGATCGCGTCGAGCGCGACCGCGGTCTTGCCGGTCTGCCGGTCGCCGATAATCAACTCGCGCTGGCCGCGCCCAATGGGAACCATCGAGTCAATCGCCTTCAACCCGGTGAGCATCGGCTCGCGAACCGGCTGGCGATCCATAACGCCGGGCGCGATGCGCTCGAGCGGACTGAACTGATCGGTGACGATTGGCCCGCGCCCATCGAGGGGTCTTCCGAGCGGATCAAGGACGCGCCCGATTATCGCTTCGCCGACCGGCACGGACATGATTCGTTTTGTGCGGCGGACCTCGTCGCCTTCCTTGATCTTCTCGTAATCGCCGAACAACACCGCGCCGACTTTGTCTTCTTCGAGATTGAGCGCAATCCCGGCGACTTCGTGCGGCAGGTCAAGAAGCTCGCCGGCCATCACGCGCTCGAGCCCGTATATCTCGGCGATTCCGTCGCCGGTTTGGATCACCTGTCCCACTTCGCTGATCTCGACGCTCGTGTCATAGCCCTCGATTTGCTGTCGTATGATCTTGCTTATTTCGTCGGCTCTAATTGCTTGCATCATCATCTCCTGCGTGTCTGATGTTCGACAAACTTCAGTTTGTCGTCCTTCCGACCAATATCGACAAACTGAAGTTTGTCGGACATCTTGCCGGACCTTCAAATCTCAGACCGCGCTTTCTCCTCGTTTCAATCGCTCCTTGATTGCCTGAAGCTGAGTTCGCACGGACCCGTCATAGACAACAGAGCCGATCCGGGTAACTACTCCTCCGATCAGCGACGGATCGGTGTTGAATTTGAACTCGACTTGCTTGCCGGTCATCTGCTCGAGCGTTCGCCCCAGTCTTGCCTGTTCGGAAGCGCCAACCTTTACAGCCGTAGCCACCTCGGCGACAATCAGCCCTTTCCGCTCGTTCATCTTGCGGCGGAACTGCTCGTACACCTCGGCCACATAGTGCAAGCGATAATGTTTCAGCATCGTGCGCAGCAGATTCGCAGTCATCTGACCGGCGTTGAGCCGATTGATGAGCGCGTTGAGCAAGCTGAGCTTGTCGGCCGGCGAAACAATCGGGCTTGCGAATACATCGTAAAGCTCCCGGCTGGCGTTCATTGCTTCCGCGAAGACGCGCAACTCGTTGTCAATCGACTCGACTTCGTTGCGCGAGATCGCAACGTCGACCATCGCTTCTGCGTATCGTCGGGCAACGGTCACGACGCTCATCTGGTTACCTCGCTCAGGTCGTCGATAAACTCGTTAAGCATCCTGCTATTGTCTTCCGGGCGAATCTCGCGCCGAATCAAGCCTTCGGCGAGCGCGACCGATTGCTCGGCTACGAATGCTTGAAGCTCGCTGCGAGCTGACTTCATCGCGCCCTCGATTTCGCGCTGGGCCGATTGTCGAATCTTTTCCGCGTCGGCGGCAGCAGCTTGCCGAATGCGCTCGGCTTCACGCGCGCTCTCGCGTTCGGCCTCGGCTCGAATCTCAGAGACTTCCTGATCCAGACGCGCAAGCCTCTCCTCGACCTTCGCGAGTTGCTCTTCAGCTTCCTGCTTGTCGCGTTTAGCCTGATCGAGTTGCTTGACGATTGATGCAGCGCGGTTATCGAAGACCTGGCCGATCCGCAATTTGCTCCGAAGAATGTAGGCGAGAATGATTACGAATATCAGGAGGTTAATCACTCTCCAGAGCGTCATGTTTTTCAAAAGCCCGGTCGCTTCCGCCTGCTCGGCCGCCGCAAACAGAGCCGGTCGGATAATCAAATCAGCTATCAATCGGCTCCACCTCCCACCGTGCGCCCAAGTATGGTGCGCGAAATGCGGTCAGCGATCTGGTGCGCTTCTGATTCAAGCGCCGT
>Ga0134124_10000346_pt1 | contig 40435 bp, 37 predicted proteins | sample KB304_FD_96880 | JGI IMG/M metagenome (GOLD analysis project Ga0134124, IMG submission 96880) | Terrestrial soil microbial communities without Nitrogen fertilizer from Kellogg Biological Station, Michigan, USA - KB3-0-4 | ecosystem: Environmental > Terrestrial > Soil > Unclassified ... | reverse complement strand
CATGGCGTGGGCGCGAGCGGCGTCGCGCTGTTCGTGTTGCCGGTCGCTGCGCGCTGGGACGACGGCGTGCCCAAAGCGGCGATCGCCTTCGACATCGGCTCGGTGCCGACCGTGTACGTGAGCGGGCAGCGACAGTACGTCACGCTGCCGCTGGTGTTTGGCTTCGGTGTCCCGCTGTCACCGCACCGAGCCATCACGCTCACGCCTTGGTTCGAGGCGTCGCTCAGCGCGAACCTGGACACGGTGTTCAAGTCGACGGATATCTCGGTCGATCCCAGCTGGGTAACGGTCACGCAGGACCCGAACAATCCGACCCAAACCAAAGTAGGCTTGAAAGACGGCGCGGTGGAGGCCGCCGTGAAGAACGGCGTCAGCATCGACTCCGGCTTTTACGTCCCGATGCGCGCGGGCCTCGAAGCGGACATTCACGTCAGTCAGACGGTTGATTTCAACCTGTATTCGTCGATTGCCACCTTGGGCGGCGCTTTTGGCGGTGCTTCGGCGTTCACGCTCGGTGCTGGCCTCTCGTTTCGATGGGACTCGATCGTTCCCGCGGTTTTGCCGGTCGATCGCCGCTTGGAAGGCGAGCAATGCGAGGCCGTGGAGGCGCGCTTCCGGAGCTGCCCTGCGTCGAGCAAATGGCTCAGCCCCGAGCAGCGTGCGCCGGAGTCGAAGCCTGCTGAGCCGCCCGCGACGCTAGCGCCGGCCCCTGCCTCGCCACCCGCCGCCAGCGCGAAGCCAGCGACCGCGCCGGTGCCCCTGCCTGCCGCGTCCCCACCTGCCCCGTCCTCGTCGCCCGAGCCGAAGCCGTCAGCGCCGAGCGGACCGCCGAGCGCGGTGTTCCCGAACTGAGTGCTGAGAGCCGGATCTCGAAACCGGTCCGAGACTAGCGCTTACCAGCTCAGACTCTTGGAGACCGTGACCGGATCGCCCGTGAACGGCGTTACATGGGTGCGCGCGACTGCGCTCAGCACGCATGAGCGCATGGCGGCGGGCGGAGCCGAAGATCCGAAGTGAACCGAGGTTGGCACGCCCGACGGCGCGTAGGTCGCGACCACTTGCGCCTTCACCGGACCCTCACCGCAATTTCGAGCGGATGCGGCGGCGCGAGACAACGCGCGCGATAGCTCGGCGCGATCAGCCGGACCAGGTGCGGCGGGCACTGGAGCAGGACGTGCGGGAGGGGGAGCAGCAGCCGCAACGGCGGTAGCGCGCGATGCGCTGCGCCCGCCACCCGTGCGTTCCACCTCGGCTCGCTCAGCCCGCTCGGCCCGCGGCGCTGGCGTGGCCCGCTCGTACTCGATGCGAGCCGCCGCGCCGTGCTCGAGCGGTAAGTCGCGCAGCCGCACGACGGGGATATTCGAAGCGAGCGTTGCAGCCCAGCTAGGGCTGACCGCGGCATGAGTCGTCATCGGCAGCTCGGATTGCTCCGCTGCGGCTTGCCTCGGCGCGCGGTCGCTGATCTTGGCTCGAGCTTCCCCCCAATGCGCGGCGTGCTGCGCGAAAAGCACGGCAACGAACGTGACCACGGCGGAAAGCAGCGCCACGACCGACAGCTCGGTCGAGCGCGCGTGCATGACGACAGGAGTGAAGCTGGCCGCCCCGGGCTCGGAATCCATCATCGGCAGCACTCGCGGCGGCGGCGGTGGCTGCATCACGAGCGTGGGCAAGGGATGAGTGACGGCAGTGACTTCATTGTCCAAATCGTCGTCGTGCTCGATTCGGACGTTCTTCCACCCAGTGCGATCGATGAGTTCTCGGCGAGCCATGGGCTCGCGACGCGGCATGAGGCGACGCGAGACTAGCCGCGGGTTCCGCGGTCTGGATGCAGTTGGCTGACTGTCGATCACAGCGACCTCCCTCGTGGGACTTAATCCTACATAGCACGTCTGTCACTCAATCTTCGCGCGGACTCAGCGAGATAGACGCGGAATTCTGATCTCACCGGAAGGCTGCAGCCGAACCGGGCTGACATTCGCGCCCCGCTCGCCGCGGGAGCAAGCGGGCGGGCCGCTACTAGTGATTTCTTCGGACCGCAACGGCACGGCGCACGCGACGTGCCGCCAGCACGCGAGGCGCTCGCCGAAGGGAAAAGCAGGCTGCGACGAGCGCGCGGCACTGAAACCGGTTCCAGTCGGCGGCCTCGTTCACGCTATGGTCCGCCGCCATTGCACCATGATCGAGAGGCGACGAGCGCACCGTTCGAAAGCAACACCCAATGACTGCGCGGCGCGTGTCTCGGCACTCGCAAGGCGTGCTCGGTGCGCGCTGGCCGTCGCTCTCACGCTGCTCTCGTTCGTCGACTGCAGACCGAAGTCAGCCAAGGACGACGACAAAAATAGCGGCTTTCCTCGTTCAGAAACCTTCTACCTCGGAGGACGTCAGTGGGGCGAACCGTCGACGTTCAATCCCCTCGGTCCCTCGGTCTGGCCGATCAGCACGATGAACCTGCTGTACGAGACCCTGCTGCTCTACAACTCGCTGAATGGAAAAATGGAGCCGCTGCTCGCCGAGTCGTACGCGGTTCACGACGACTCGATAGAAGTCACGCTCAACCCGGCGGCGCGCTGGAACGACGGCAAGCCGGTCAGCGCTTGGGACGTCACGTTCACGTTTGGGCTCGGACAGAAGTACAAGAGTCTGAATATCGCACCCATCTGGCAGTACCTGGTCAGCGTGCGCGCCTACGACCAAGACGGTCGGGAGGCAGCGCAACCGACGGCCGGCGCCGCCTATCCCCGGCGGGTGGTGTTCGAGTTGAATCCGGCCAAGAAGAATCCGTTGGTCGTCTTGGACGCGCTGCAAGCGCAGCTGATTTTGCCGCGCCACGCGCTGGAGCCGATGTTTGCCGAACGAGGCAACAATCTGGACGAGTTCAAGAAGCTCAAATTCGAGCACGGCGCGGTCAGCTCCGGTCCGTACCGCTTGTTCTCCTCCAGCAGCGAGAAAGTGGCAGTCGTGCGCGACGACGCTTATTGGGGCAATCGAGCCCTACACGGCGGAAAAGCGCCTGCCCCGAAATACATCGTTCATCCGCTGTACAAGAGCAACGACGCGTTCAGCGTGGCCCTTCGCCAGGGGCGGCTCGACATCTCGACCACGTTCGTGCCGCGCATCTGGTTGAAGGCGGACAAAGGGGTGCGCAGTTGGTTCGATCGGGAACCGTACTTCCTCAGCAGCTCGATCCCGATGCTGCTCGTCAACCACAAGCGCGCCCCGTTGATGGATGTACACCTGCGGCGAGCAATGGCATTCGCGATCGACTACAAGGACATCCGCGAGCTCTCGGTCTCGGGCTACAGCGAGCCGCTACGGCCCGGCATCATTTTGCCGTTCGGCCTCGAGCGCCGCTTTTTTTCGGAAGAAGACGCGCAGAAGTACGGCACCTGGTTCGACCCCGAACGGGCCAAGGCCGAACTCGCGGCGGGCGGCTATCACGCGACGTTCGGCCCCGACGGCGAGCTCGTCGAGACTCGTGACCGCGAAGGCAAGAAGCTGCCCACGCTGTACGTCAAATCGCCCACCGGCTGGACTGATTGGGAATCGATCGTCCGCGTCGTCGTCAGAAGCTTGCGACGCGCCGGGATCGACGTGCGCGAACGCTTCGTCGACACGAGTTTGTTTTGGAACGCGCTGTACGAAGCCGACTTCGATTTGATCATGCACACACCCTCCACCCAACCCTCCCCTTCCAAGCCCTGGTCCCGCTTCGAGGCGCTGCTCACGACTCGAGATTTCGCGCCACCAGGGCAACGCATGTACAACAACATCGGGCGCTTCAACGACCCGCACGCGCCCGGGTATCTACCGCGCATCGACGAACTCTTGGCTCTGATCCCGACGCTCGGCGACGACGAGGCGCGCGCGGCGGCCTATCGCGAATTGAACGTGTTGTTCATGCGTGAGCAGCCTGATTTGCCGCTCGTTTACCGCCCGGACACCTTCTACGAGTTCAGCATCAAGCATTGGTCGAACTTGCCCAGCGCCCAAAACCCCTACTTGCCGCCGCTCATCCCCGGTGACCGCCTGGGCACGAACATGCTTTGGTCCATCACGCCGGTCATCGCGGCGTCGAACTGAGCCGGGCACGCCAATTCAAACCATGCTCGACAATCACCCCACGCTGTCACACGTCGTCGGTCGCGCCGGTTGGTACGTCTTGACGTTCTTGGTCGCCATCACGATCAACTTCTTCTTGCCGCGCTTGGGGGACGCCAACCCGGTCGATACGATCATGGCCAAAGTGACTGACGGGCTGGACGCTGCGTCGGCCCGGGCCAAGGAGGAGGCGTACCTCAAAGAATTCAACCTGGTGGAGGTGGATGACGCCGGCCAGGTCAAGCGTGACGCGCAGGGAAAGCCCGTGCGCACCTCGCTCGGCCGACAATTCATCAACTACCTCGGCATGAGCCTGCGCGGTGATTTGGGTAGCTCGATCTTGCAGCATCCCAAGCGCGTCACTGACATCATCAAGGCTGCGCTGCCTTGGACGCTCGCCCTACAACTGCCGACCATCGTCTTCGGCTGGTTGATCGGCAATGGACTCGGCGCGCTGGCCGCGTACAAGCGCGGCGTGTTCGACAAACTGATGTATCCGCTCGCGCTCTTGGCCAGCGCCATCCCGGCATTTTGCTTCGGGATGCTGCTGGTCTACGTGCTGGGCATCCGCTTGGAGTGGTTCCCGGCCGTGGGCGGCTACGACGACGGGCTCACGCCGGGGCTCAGCCTCGCGTTCTTGCGCAGCGCCAGCTACTACTACGTGCTGCCGTTCCTGTCGGTGTTCTTGATCGTCGTTGGCGGGCAAGCGATCGGCATGCGCTCGATGTGTATCTACGAGCTCGGGACGGACTACGTGAAGTACGCGAAGCTGCTGGGCATCAACGAGAGCAAGATCCTCTTGTATATGTTTCGGAACGCGATGTTGCCACAGCTCACCGGCTTGGCGCTCGCGCTCGGCACCATGGTCGGCGGCGCGTTGATCGCGGAGATGATCTTCAGCTACCCCGGTTTGGGCATGGCCGTGCTGACGGCCATTCAAGGCAATGACTATCCGCTGATCAGCGGCTGCACCCTGCTGGTCACGGTCTCGGTCTTGTGCGCCAATTTCAGCGTGGACGTGCTGGTCGGCTTCCTCGATCCGCGCATTCGAGCCGCGCGCCAGCAGGGCAGCTGACATGCGGCTGTTGAAGAGCCTGTTCAAGTCGCCCTTCTTCGTCCTGGGCACGAGTCTGTTCGTGCTCACCTTGTCGTTCGCGCTGCTGGGTCCACTATTCCTGAACGTCGACGTGAACACCCGCGCGGGTCTGGCTTACATGGCGCCTTCTGCGCGGCACTGGCTAGGCACGGATCACATGGGCGTGGACATGATTTCCATGTTGATCTCGGGCCTGCGCTCGTCCTTGTACGTGGGGTTCCTGGCCGGCAGCGTCGCGACCACGCTGGGCACGCTGATCGGCCTGTATGGCGGCTACAAGGGCGGCTTGATTGACGACGTGCTGACCGCCGGCACGAACCTGTTCTTGGTCATTCCCAGCCTGATCGTGCTGATCTTGCTGAGTGCTAGCATCGACAATGGCAGGAGCCTGACGCTGATCGCGCTGATCATCGGCTGTACGACGTGGACGTGGAGCGCCCGCGCGGTGCGTGCCCAAGCGGCAAGCCTGCGCAGCCGCGATCACGTGGCGCTCGCGCGCATCAACGGCTACGGCACGCTCGGCATCGTGTTCTTGCACGTCATGCCCTATCTGCTGTCGTACATCTTCATGGTCTTCATCCTGCAAATGGCCGCCGGCATCTTGTCCGAAGCGAGCCTTTCGATGCTCGGCCTCGGTCCGTACGATTCCGTCTCGTTGGGCAAGATCTTGAACGAAGCCAAGACCAACGAGGCACTCACCGACGGTGCGTGGTGGGCGTTCGCTCCGGCGATGGTCTTGATCACCACCGTGGTGTTTTCGCTGTACATCATCAACACGTCGCTGGAAGGCGTGTTCAATCCGCGCTTGAGGAAGTGATGAGCGGTCCGGTTTTCGAGGTCGACGATTTGCGAGCGCACTACCTCACGCGCTTCGGGCAAAAAATCCAAGCCGTGGACGGCGTATCGTTCTCGCTGAAAGCCGGCGAAATCCTGGGGATCGCGGGCGAGTCGGGCTGCGGCAAGACCACCTTGGTCAGCGCCTGCATGGGCTTGTACATCCCGCCCTTGCACCTTTCCGGGGGCGACGTTCGCATCGAGGGCAAGAGCATCCTGGGCGTGAACAGTGAGACGAACCGCCGCGAGGTCCTGGGTAAGAAGATCTCGATGATCCCGCAAGGCGCGCTCAATTCGCTGAACCCGACGCGCAAAGTGAAGGACTTGGCGAGCGACATGATCCGCAGCCACGACGAAGCCAAGGACAAGAAGGCGCTCTACGCGCGGCTTCGCGAACGCTTCCAAAAGCTCGGCATGCCGGCCGATGAAGTATTGAACGCATACCCGGTCGAGTTGCCCGCGGGCATGAAACAGCGCGTGGTGATCGGCATCTCCACGTTGCTCGACCCCCGCGTGGTGATCGCCGACGAACCGACCTCCGCGCTGGACGTCTCGACCCAGAAGTCGGTGATCAAACTTTTGTTCGAGCTGATGGACCAAGGCATCATCGGCAGCATGCTGTTCATCACCCACGAGCTCCCGCTCTTGCGCCACGTCGCGAACCGAATCGCCGTGATGTACGCCGGGGAATTCGTGGAGCTGGGCACGACCGAGCAGGTGATTTTCGACCCGCGTCAGCCGTACACGAAAGCGCTGATGGGCTCGATGCTCAGCGCCGAGCCCGGCCACCCCGGTCAAAAACCGGTGGCGATCGAAGGGGCTCCGCCGAACCTCGCTCAGCCCATCCAAGGCTGTCGCTTCGCCCAGCGCTGCCCGACCAAGCAGCCCGATTGCACCGTGAATCGCCAGGGGCTGCGCGTCGCCTTCGATCGCCAAGTCAGGTGCGACCATGCCCGGTGAGCCGAAGTTCGAGGCCAAGGAGCTTTCGCGCAGCTACGGTCATGGCAAGAAGCGCATCGAGGCGGTGAAGAACGTCAGCTTCACGATCGCCGACAAGGACATCGTGAGCGTGGTCGGGCAGTCCGGTTGTGGCAAGACCGTGCTCGCCAAGATGCTACTCCGGCTCGAGACGCCGACCAGTGGCAGCCTATCGTTCAACGGCAAGCCCATCGCCAGCGAACCCGATCTGCGGCGTCACTTTCGCTCGGTCCAGGCCGTCTTCCAGGACCCGTTCTCGGCCTTCAATCAGTTCTTTACGATCAAGAGCCAATTGCGGAGTTGTTTCAAACTCTTCGAGCAGAAGCCCAGCGCCGAAGAAGTCGAGGCGCGCGTGGACGGCGCGCTGCGAGCGGTGAACATCGAACCGAAGGAGATCGAGGGCAAGTATCCGTTCGAGCTGTCCGGCGGGCAGATGCAGCGCATGCTGCTGGCCCGGATCTTCATTCTGCGACCGGAGGTGCTGATCGCCGACGAACCGACCAGCATGGTCGACGCGTGCAGCCGAGCCAACATCCTCGACTACCTGATGAAGCTCAAACGAGAGCTCGAGATGACGATCGTGTTCATCACCCACGACATCGGTCTCGCCTGCTACGTGTCGGACGCGATCTTCATCATGCACCGCGGCGAGATCATCGAACAAGGCCCGCCCGATCGCGTCACGCGCTCACCCACGAGCCCCGTAACGAAGCAACTCTTGGAGGACATCCCCGACATCCACCAACCCTGGCTACGCCGAACCGCAACGTAACCGGGACTTGCCCTTCGTCTCCTCTCCTTTCGCGCCAGACCTGGACGCCGAAGGCTGTGCCGGCACACGGCGTGGCGCGTGACCATCAATCGAGTTCTCGATCAAGGCGTCTCGGTGCCCACCTTCAGCAGAGAGACGTAGGTCGGGTCGACGTTGAAGGCGTCGAAAGAGCCGGGGTAGTAGGCGATGGCGCGCCCGGTGACGGTGCCGAACGAGACGTCTCGCACGTAGGGCTGGCTGTCGACGTAATCGAAGACATCCCCGCCGGAAATCACCACGCCCACAGCGTAGCGTTTGCCCGCGGTCAGCTTGTAGTTCAACGCTCCCGAGGTCACGAAGGTGATGGCTCCCGTGCCAATGACACCCGAGACGAGCTTGTCGTACTTGGGCACGAAGGTTTGCCCGGACAGCTCATAGACAATCCAGCGAAGTTCGAGCGTGCCCGTGAAGACGAGCTGGGCCTGAAGGTCCGTCAGCTTTCGCGTCGAATCGACGTCGATCACGTCGGCAATCACGTTGCTGCCCGAAATCAGCTCTGCCTTCTCGCCGGCACCAATCGTGTCCGTCACGGACTTCGCGCACTTCAAGTCCGTCGTACAAACGTTGCTGGTTGCAGTGCAATCCGTGGTCACCGCGCTCAGGCCCTGGCCATCCGCAGCACAGGTGCCGATCTTGTCGCCGACACAAGCGGTGCTGCTCGGTGAGCAAGCAAACGGCGCGCAGGTCGCTCCGGCGCTGCCGACCGCCTTGCACGAGCTGTCTGCCTCGCACGTCTGTTGCAAAAACATGAACGGGCTGCCGAAGTCGCAATAGTAGACATCGGCGCCTTTGCAGAAATAACTGCCGGGCACGCACGGCCGGTCGATACACTTCGCGTTTTCGCAAACCTGCGATCCGCTGCAGGCAGTACCGCTGGCGGGCAGTGAGCCATCCGCATTGCAGACCTTGATCACATCGCCGTCGCACAGCGAATCGCCAGCGTGGCAATCATTGGCTTTGCAATAACCGAACGAACCACCATTGTACGTCGCGCAATGCTCGGTCGAAGGATTGCAGGTCTGTGACAGCGTGGCGGTGGTGCCGCTTGCGTCACAGTTGTAGACGCTGCCGTCTTGGCAAAAGCTGCGATTTGCCGCGCAGACTTGCTTCTTGCAACTGCCGTTGACGCAAATCTTGCCGTCCGTGGCGCACTCCGTGGCTCCGGGCAGCCAGGCGCTGCCATAATCATTACAGGTCTGAGCGCGCGTGCCGTCACAGGCCGCTTTGCCCGGATCGCACTGCTTCTTGCGGCACGAGCCCATGTCTGCGTCGCACACCTCGTCCGAGTGGCAGGCGGTCAAGAGCGAAATGTCCGTGCCATTGTGCGAGCAGAGGTACACGTCGCCGTGTTGGCACGATTTTTCGCCAATCTTGCACACGACGTCGTAGCACTGCCCGCTCTCGCAAGCGCGGTTGCTCTTCGCGCAATCGACTCCACCCGAGACGACGCCCGAGCCGTCCGCGCTGCAGGTCGTGGCCACGTTGTCGTTGCATACCGGCTGGCTCGGCGTGCACGCCTGAGCGCTGCAACTGGCAACGTCGCTGTCGACGCGGCAAAACAAGCCGGGCGCGCACTGTTCGGAGAGTGAGCTCACCCCCTTTTCGTCACATTTCCAAACCGCGCCGTCCTTGCACGTGGAGGTATTCGGAACGCACCCGCCAGCGGCGCACATTCCGTTCGAGCAAGTCTGCGTGGCCAGGCAGATCAGCGTGATCGTCTCTTTCGAACCCGAGTCATCACATTGCTTCACGTATGAACCGTCGCAGCGCTTCGCGCCCGGCATGCAGCTGCCGCTGCCCGCTCCCGATGGGCCGCCACTGAAGCTGCCACCCGCCCCAACGGGTCCGGCACCAGCGAAGTTGCCGATGATCGGCTGGCCTCCCTCGCTCTTCGTCCCGCTACAGGCCGCGAGCAGCACGCCAAAACCGATGATCGCCCCTACACTACGCCCGATGCTTCTTCGCATGACCCTGCTCCAGTCCCAAGACACCCGCTAAGACCCCCGACACCGTACTTGTGTTGCTGACCAGAAGCCCCATGAAAAAAAAAGCGCGTGCCTTTGGGGAGCCCGATCAGCCGCTCAGCGAGCATCACCGCCAGACTGGCAACTTCCAGTGACCGCAGGATTGCTCCCTCGGCACGCCGAGCACGCTTCGTCACGAACTGTGATTGGGGGGCGCTCGAGCTCCTGCATCGCAACTCGGGCTCGCTCCGTGTACCCGCGCGGCTCGCCCGAAGCCGAGTCTGACGCAGCGCGACGGCGGTCGGCCAAAGTGCGTCGCCGCGTCGGATTCCGCACGAAAAAGGCGCGTAAATCTAGCGTGTTAAGGCTTCCCAGAAGCGACCGTTCCTAGTGCTCGGCATGCCTTCGCCTGCGGACAATTCGGCCGCGCGGGACCGAAACTCGCTACGGGCCGCCTTCGAGGATGGCGCGACGGTGGACGTGCGCGTGCCCGAGAAGTCAGTCGACCCCGAGGGCGATCGCGACAAGAACTCGAGCGCCCGCATTTATTTCAGGGCCTACACCGCGGGGGTGACCGACGAAGCACCGGGGCGCTACCACACGCAAGCCGGATCGGAGCTCGGACGCGGCGCGATCGGGCGCGTGTACAAGGCGCAGGATCTGCACCTGGGTCGGCAAGTGGCGATCAAGGAGCTGCTGCAAGACGTGAACGACGGTTCGGGCGGGACCGGGGCGCTGCAAACGCTGACGCGCTTCCTGCGCGAGGCGCGCGTCACCGGGGCACTCGAGCACCCCAACATCGTCCCGGTCTACGAGCTCGGTCAACGCACGGACGGCACGCTCTACTACACGATGCGCATCGTACCCGGGCGGACGATGGCGCAGGCGATCGCCGAATGTCGCGACCGAAGCGAGCGCTTGGCGCTGGTCAATCACTTCTCTGGGTTATGCCAGGCGATCGCCTACGCGCACAGCCGCGGCATCGTGCACCGCGACATCAAACCCGACAACGTGATGATCGGCGAGTTCGGTGAAACCGTCGTGCTCGATTGGGGCATGGCCAAGCTGTGCGACGAACCAGGCGAGCGTGCACGGGAGGTCGCGCCGCGACCCGAGGTCGGTGACCTGAACTTGACCTTGGAGGGCAGTCTGTGCGGAACGCCCTTGTACATGAGCCCCGAGCAGCTCTCCGGACGAATTGCCGAAGTCGATCAGCGCTCGGACGTTTGGTCCTTGGGCGTGGTTTTGTACACGATCCTCAGCGGACGTTCGCCCTTTTCGGGCAAGACGCTGCCCGAGATCATGTACCTGGTCGGCGCCGGCAAATACCAGCCGCTGCGAGCGATCGATCCCAGAATTCCGCCAGAGCTCGCTGCGGTCGTCGAGCGCGCGTTGAAACCGAACAAGCTCGAACGTTATCCGTCGGCGCGTGAGCTGGCCCGTGACGTGCAGGCCTATCAGGCCGGCACGCGAGTAGCCGCTTACGAGTATTCTTCCCTCGAACTGCTGCAGCGCTTCGTCGCGCGTCACCGTTCTGCGGTCACGGTCTCCGCGCTCGCGTTGCTGGTGGTGCTGGTGCTCGGCTTCACGGCCTACCACCGCGTGCTGGTGGCTCGCGACCGCGCGCTGCTCGCCGAACACCGAGCGCTCGAAAATGAGCTCGCCGCCAAGCGCAGCGCGGCGCACGCCCGACACAGCTTGGGCGAAGTTTTGCTGGAGCGCGCGCAACAAGCGTTACTAGAGGGCAACAGCGTCGACGCCGAGCTGCTGGCGGCGCGTGCGCTGGCCCAAGAAGAGCGCGCTGATGCGCGCGGCGTGGTGATCGCGGCGCACAGCGCGATGCGGCCAGTGCTCCGCGCGGCTTGGCCGGAAACCAAGGGTTGCACGCGCGCGGCGCTGTCTTTTTCGGCCGATCTATTTGCCTGCGCCGTCGGCCACGAGCTGAAACTCTGGCGTGTGACGACGCAAGAGCTCGCGCTCGAGCTACCACTCGACAGCGAAGTCGGTTCGCTGGCCTTCGCCAGCGATGGCGCGACACTGGGCCTGACGCTGGCAGACGGGACGGTGGCGGTGCGACCGGCGACCACCGAAAGCGTGGCATTCCAGTTTGCGCCTTGTGGTCAAAAACCGACCGCGGTGGCGCTCGGCGATGGCGGCCGCGCCTTGGCTTGCGGCAACGCACAGGGCCAATTGAGTGTCTGGCAAAGCGGCCTGTCGGGCAGCGTGCGACGCCTCGCACTCGGCCAGGCCATCAGCTCGCTCGCCTGGTCGAAAGACGGTTCACGGCTCGCGGTCGGCGGTGAGCTCGGCGCGCTGCTCGTGTACGACGGGGGCACGCACGCCGAACACCGCTTGGTCGGGCACGGTGGCACCGTGCTGGGCCTAGCCCTGGCCGAACAAGGCCGATATCTGGCGAGCACCGGGGCGGATCGCACGCTGCGGACTTGGGACGTCCAAAGCGAGACTCAGCTCGAAACCCCGATTGCGCTCGGTGACGTCATGGCCGCGCTGGCCTGGTCGGACGACCGCCGAATCATGACCCTGGGTGGCAAGGACAAGAGCTTCCGCGTGCTCGATCTGCGCAGCGGTCACCGCGCGCTATTGCGCCAGCACGACGAGGCGGTCGATTCGGTCGCGATCGCGGGCGACGCTACTCGGCTCGGTTCGTACAGCCGAGATACGGGTCTTCGCCTCTGGTCATTGAGCGCCGATCCGAGCCCCGACGAACTGAGCGAGCGCGGCAACGTGCTCGCGCTGGGTCTGGGCGCGGCTCCGGACCAGCTGCTGAGCGCGGGTCTGGGCAGAATCGGCGTGTGCGTTTGGCAGCTGTCGACCGCGACCTGCGCCACCCGTTTGCCGGTCCGACTCGACCGCGTGCGCGCGCTGGCCGTCTCCAAGAACGGTCAGCGGCTGGCGCTGGCCGGCTCGGGCACGCAGATTTTCGTTTGGGACTTGGAGCAAAAGATCCCGGTGCAAGTGATCGATGGCTTGCGACAAGAGGCCCGAGCGCTGGCTTTTGCGCCCGACGGGCAGAGCTTGGTGGCCGGCGGAATCGAGCGCAAACTGCGGATTTTCGACGTGGGAAGTGGCGCCTTGCTGGCCGAGCAGGAGACCCTCGCGCCGATCCAAACCATCAGCGTGGATCCGCATTCGGGCAAGTGGGTCACCGGCGATCAAGCAGGGGTGCTGACCGTTCGCGACCTGAAAACGGGGCGAGCGGAGGCCGCCTGGCAAGCGCACGCTGATTGGATCTTGGGCAGCGCGATCTCGCCAGACGGGACGCAATTGGCCTCGGCAGGCGCGGACCGCTTGGTGCGAGTGTGGAACCTGGCCACGCACCAGCGGCTACTGTCGCTGGCCGGGCACGGAGCCAGGGTGCTCAGCGTCGACTTTTCCGGCGACGGCACGCAATTGGCGTCTGCCGGCGAGGACAAGACCGTCCGCATTTGGAACCCGCTGACTGGCATGCCGCTCGCCGCTTTGCCCGGACACACCGCCAGCGTGCGCGCCGTGCGTTTCACGCAACGCGCGGCGCTGCTGGCCTCGGGCAGCGACGACGGCACGATTCGCCTCTGGCACCTGGACGATCTGAAGCGACCCGCGGCAGAACTCGAGGCGAACCTCACCCGTCAATTCGGACTCGAACCGACTGCAACGCCCAGCGAGCCGGAATTTTCGCCGCTCGGCTCGCCTCGCTGAGCGGCAGCTCAGGAGGCGAGCGCCGCTCGCACCGCACGGGTCACCGAACCCGGCGAAAACGGCTTTTGCAGAAACTGCACGCCGTCGCGCGTCGAAGCACGGCCCGTGACGGCCGTCCCCGAGTACCCAGACATGAACAAGACCTTCATTTCGGGCCGTTTCTGCGTCAGCTCCGCAGCAAGCTCCGGCCCGCTCACCCCGGGCATCACGACGTCGGTCAACAGCAGGTGAATACGCTTGCCGTAGGTTTCACAAATGGCCGAGGCCTGAGCCGCGTCGCACGCGTCCAACACCGAGTAGCCGGCGTCTTTGAGAACTCGGCACAGCACCGAGCGTACCGCCACGTTGTCCTCGACGATCAAGATGGCTTCGTTGGCAGGCGCCGGTTCGGGCGCGGACAACGCGCCCGGCTGCTGCAGTGACTGGTGCGCGCAGGGCAGGAAGATCTTGAACGTCGAGCCGCGCTCGAGCTCGCTGAAGACCGTGATGTGACCGCGACATTGTTGAACGATCCCGTAAACCGTGGCGAGTCCCAACCCGGTTCCCTTGCCGACGTCCTTGGTAGTGAAGAACGGCTCGAAGACGCGAGCCTGCACGTCCGCGCTCATCCCCGTCCCGGTGTCGGTCACTTCAATCACCACGTAGCGGCCCGGCGCCACGCCGTCGTGCGAGTTCGCATAGCCATCATCGAGCGACACGCTCTTGGTTTCGATTTGGAGCCTGCCGCCGCGGGGCATGGCGTCGCGCGCATTGATCACCAGATTCATCAAAATCTGCTGAATTTGCCCGGCGTCCGCCTCCACGCGCGGCACGCCGTGTTCGAGCGTGGTGCCGTATTCGATGTCGGCGCCGAGCAGGCGATGGAGCATCTTGTCGAGCTCCTCGATCACCACGTTGAGGTCGAGCACTTCCAATTTGACCAGCTGCTGACGACCAAAGGCGAGCAATTGCTTGGTCAAAGCGCTCGCTGAATCAGTTGCCTTCAGGATCTGCTCCAGGTCGCTGCACTGCTGACCGCCGGGCGCAAAGTCTTGCATCAGCAGGTCGCTGTAGCTGCGAATGACGGTCAGCAGGTTGTTGAAGTCGTGCGCAACCCCGCCAGCGAGCTGACCAATCGCGTCCATCTTTTGGACGTGCTGAGAGCGACGCTCGAGTTGCTTGCGAGCGGTGATGTCTTCGTGTTCGATCGCCAGCAGATAGCCGCCGTGATCCGGAAAGCGCGTCATGGACAGTGAAAAGAAGCGCATGACGCCCCGGACCGGCACCGAGTACTCGAGAAAGAAAGCTGGCTGTCGACCCGTGCGCACCGCGTCCAGGCCCTCCTGCACCCGACCGGCCTGTTCGCGCGCGAGCGTCAACGAGAACCAGGTTTCGAAATACTGCGCGCCTTCCAGCGACTGCCGCGGATCCCAGCCATTTTCGAGGGCGAATTGCCGAAAAGGCGCGTTGAACATCCGAATCTTGCCGCGCGCATCGACAATCGCAATCTGACGAGCGAAGGCGTCCAAGGCCGACTGCAGAACGCCTTGCGATTCGCGCAGCGTCTGCTCGTTCAGTCTGGCTTCGAACTCTCGCTGGCGCGAACGCAACACCTCATCGAACGTCGCCAGGAGCAGGTCGAGCATTTGCTCCTTTTCGGCGTTGATGGTGAATTGCTTGCCCATCAAGAGCACGTTCACGCTCGAGGGCGGGGAGGTCTTGCGTTCCCCTCGCAGCGCGCGATTCTCGAGCAGGTGCCGCACGCGACCCACCAGGTAGGCACCGTCGTACGGTTTGGTCACGAAATTGTCGGCCCCACAGCTCAGCCCGTGGATGATGTCCATTGGCTCGGACAGTGAGGTCAACAGCAGCACCGACAAGGACGCCGTTTCCGGATCGGCCTTGATGGCCTTGCACAGCTCGTAGCCGTCCATGCCTGGCATCAGGACGTCGCTCAAGACGGCGTCGACGTCGAGTTGCTTGCAGCGCTGGAAACCGCTCGTTCCGTCGTGAGCAATGACCACCTCGAACCCGGCCGATTCGAGCAAGTACCTCAGCTCCATCGCCTGCGTCGAACTATCCTCGACCACCAAGATCCGCGTCATTGCCAATGATCAACGTAACCAGCGCCGCGCAGGAAGCGCAACGCGCGTCGCGCGTGTTGCAAATTGTCCCCGCGTGCTCGCACCCCGACGCGGCCAAACGCACGCGACGGAAGGGTCGGAAGGTCAGTGACGCTTCACGATTCCGTACACCGCGCGCTCGACTCCCGCGCAGCGGTCTTCCACGTAACGCAGCCCGGCACGCTGGGCGATGCTGCGGGCTTCCGAAGAATGAATGCCTTGCTGCAGCCAAAGCGCCTTCGCGCCAATTGCCACGGCTTGCTCGGCGATCGCGGGGGCAAAGCGCGCGGGGCGAAAGACCAACACCAACTCGACTGGAAAGGGGATGTCTGCCAAAGACGCGTAGGCGCGTTCACCCAGCAGCTGGTTGGCTTCTGGGTTGACGGGCACGATGCGAAAACCGGCAGCCTGGAGCCCCGCGGGCACCGCATGTGCCGCTTTGGCCGGATCTCGACTCAGGCCGACCACCGCAATCACCGAAAAATCGCGAAGCACACTTTGTGTGTCGTCCATATGCTGACTCCGTCACCGTTCAGGGAAGCCCGTCGCTACCTGCCGCGCCGCTCGAACCCGCTTCGCCGCCCGCGCCGCCTTCGGCTCCAGGGATGACCGCGCTATCGCCACCCGCGCCCGCATCACCGCTGCTGGCACCTCCCGTCCCGGGGTCAACGTGGATGCCACCGCCGCCGGCACCGGTCGCGGTCGAGCCGCCGTGCGGCGGACCTTCGGTGCTGTTGCCCGAGCCGGCGGCAGAGCCGAGCGTGCCGCCATTGGGAGCACCGGGAAGTGCCGCGCCGGGGCACTCCGGCTGGGGGTTCAGACACTGATTGTCGCCCAAACATGCGATCGCCACGAGTGACGAGAGCAGACTGACGGCGAGACCCCGAAGCCCTAAGCGCATGGCGCAAAGATACGGGCCGCGGGCGTTCGGTGCAACGCCCCGCGGCCGCAACTACAGGTTCGTACCGATATTTCCGATCGAGATACTCGGACCGAAGATGATCGAAGTGCGGCCGCTCGGGTCGCCCGAGTGGCGCGAAATATCGACTTCGAACCAACCGTGTAGGTTGATCGAGGCCTGCGTGGGCGTGGAGCGATTGGCGATCGGCACGCTGATGCCGAGACCAGCGACGGCACCAATTTCAGTCAGCGACTGACCCGTCGTGCTCGTGTCATTGGCGAGTCCAATCGCCATGATGCCCCCCTCGAGCCCGAGGAACCCTTCGTGGCCGTCCCGGCTCAGCCAGGTGAGACGCGAGATGACACCGAAGTTGAGCGAAAGTACCCCACTGTGCGCATCGTCACCGAAGCGATAGAGGCCGGTCGGAATGGCGGTCGTTGCGTACAAGCGCGCGCGCCCGGTACCCATGATCGCCGTCCACTTCACCTCGGGAGCACCGGTCTGGATCTCGAGCGCCCCTACGTAATGCGCCTCGTCGGCCGCGTGAGACAAACGCACCAAGACGCGATCGAACGGTGCCTTGACGCCGTTGATCCAGGCGTAGATCGGCTCTGCACCCGGGCGCATCACGATGCTCTCGGCAACGTGCCCCTCGGCGCGGGCATTGCCGTCCGAATCGACGACGTCGATTTCCAGGTTGAGCTTTTGCGTGCCGTAGCTGCGCTCCAAGCGGTTGCGGTGAAAAATCAGCCGGCAGTTGTCGCGGCTCTCGAACGGCAGGTGCGCCGTGACGCCCGGCGTGATGCGCTCCGCGGTGTTGTTCGAGGTCCCGCACACGAATTCGACGATCGGTCGCGGACCGAGCGCAGAACCACCGATCGGCGCCGGAAGATTGGCTTCACGAACCAGTCGCAGCAGCGGACTCGTGACGACGCCGAGATCGGCCTCCGCCAGTGTTCCCGGCAACGAATCGACGCGGTAACCAAAGCGCAGGGCCACCTGGCCTGCCGCGTCCGGGTCTCCGATCACCGAATATTCGTTGCCTTGCTTTTGCACCGAGTACACGCCGGGCACGGGCAAGGGCACGAGGTGGCCGTGCAGGCCGAGCGGCGGGGAGTGCACAATCGCCGGGCGATTCGTGGGAATGAAGCCCAGGTTCTTGTGGCCCGGAATTTCGAGCGACGCGCTGCTGCGTGAAAGCACGCTGGTTTCGACGCGCGCCACGGCAACCGCGACGCTCGGCGCGTCTTCGTGCACCGCGGTCACGGTCACGGCTGCGGCAGAGGTGCTGCCCACGAAGATGAGCACGTCCGTGCCCGTCGAATCGACCAAGGTCATGCGCACGTCAGCCGGATCCGAGCCGATCATGAACTTGAGCGACGGCACTTCTTTCGCGCAGCGGCCCTCGATGCGAAGCACCATGCTGGCGCCCTCGGTGTCCCGCAAGAGCGGCCCCGAAGGCACCGACATCGGACAATGCACGACCGCCAGGGAGACCGAAGGCGTGCTGTCGAAGCCCGCGCCTTTGCTCACGACGACACCGGCAATGAGTTTGAACTTGACGTCTACCGAGCCGACGTTGCTCGACAACGAGCGCACGCGCAGCGCACGCCCGGAAAGCTCGCAGCGTTGCGCGCCGCAATCCACCGCAGCCACGGCTTCCGGGTGGCTCAATTCGACTTCGCCGTGGCCGGTCGAGAGATCGATCGACGCCTCTTGCGGCACGATGTTGGACAACACCACTCGCGCCGGCGTGAGCACCAGACTGTGCGCATCGACCGGGTCACCATGGACATCGTAATTCGTGACGTCCGGTCCCGCGCGACCGCCAGCCGCGATGATCGACAGGTTATTACTAGCCGGATCTGCCGATAGCCCGCGGCCCGTTTCGAACACGCAGCGCTCGACGCCATTGTCCAGTTTGGGGCTCTCGCAAACGTCGAGGCCGGAGGCGGTGTTACTGCGCCAAGCCACCGCCGCTCCCGCCAAACGACTACCGTGAAGTTCGACCTTGCCTTGGTCCAGGAGCAGCACCACGCTGCTCGCTTCGATGTTCGGTGGCCGTGCGGTCGCTACCAGGTCGACCGCACTCGAGTCGGTACCGCACAGCGCGAGCGAGTTCGCCACTCGCAGCGTGACCACCTTGCCAATCGCCTCGTTGCTCGTCGGCGGCCGCAGCGAACGCGCTTGCGACGTGGGCTCGATGATCCAGCCGCCACCAGGCGGTGCGCAAGCCACCCGCGAGTCACTCAGCGTCAACGCTTTGCTGCCGATCGCGGCCTGGAGCGTGTCCGCGCGCGCAGCACGTGGCCACCACCAGCAGCCCAAGAGCCCAGCAATCACGAGCAGCAAGCGCCAAAATCCGCGAGCGGCAGCGGAGCGAAGCATTCACTGCGCAGGCTAAGCTGCAGCTGCGCGTTGCTGCAAACGGACCGCGCGGCCCGGCGTATCTCAGCGACATTTTGCCTCGCGAACGGGCTTCGCGCGTCGCAACCTGCCACGAGCAGCGCGTGACGCGCCCCACGAACGCCGCTCCTCGCTTGTTTCGTGGGCTGGCTCGGCCTTTGCTGTATCGTCTGCCCATAACCTAGGAGCTCAGCCCCATGTCACGACGTCGCTCACTCGCCCTTCGATTCCTGCCCGCGCTGCTCGGCTGCAGCGCTTTGCTTGCCGGCGCGCGCGAAGCGTCCGCCAAGAGCGGCACCGCCATCGGTCTCGACCTCGACTACACGAACGGCATCAACGAGCCCGCGGTTTCGGGTGGTACTGGTTTCAACGGCCGTCTGGGCTACAAGCTCGACCTGGCCGTGCTGCAGCTCACGCCCGAGATCGGCGGCGGGTACCACACCTTTGCGGGTGATGCGGGAGCCAAGCTCTCCCAGGGCATCGTCGGTGGTCGGTTGCAGTTCCTCAAAGTGCTGGAACCCGGGATCTACGCGCACCTCGGCTATGGCCATCTGGCGGTGAGCGGTACCGACGGCTATTCGGGGGCGACGGCCGACGCGGGCGTGACCCTCGACCTGACGCTGCTGCCCCTGGTCGACATTGGCGCGCATGCCGGGTACAATGGCTTGCTCAAGAGCGGGGACCGCCCAGCCTTCGATAGCTACGTACTGGGCCTGCACGGAGCGCTCATTTTCTAGCATCGAAAAAATACCCGCCTCGAGGCCCTTGCCGGCTCAGAAGCCGGAGGTATGCTGCCGGGCCCCCGATGAGCGGATTGCACGAGGTCGACTGCAACGGCTGCGGCCGGCGTCATGTGACGAACGGCGAGCAGGCACGCAAGCAACGTGTTTTGCGTTGTGACTGCGGCTACTTCGTGCGCCTCGATCGCCCCTTCGCAGATCGCCGCTCGGAGCCCACGCCGCCACCCGTCGAGCTTGCGAGTCTGCGCGCGGACGTACTCGAAGAAGACGACTCGACCCATCTGATGAACTCGCACACCGCTGCCGCCTTGCTCGGTGGCAGCGGTCGCTCCGCGCAGCCCAGCCTGATCGATGATGAACGAGTCTCGCGTCCGACGGAACGCGAGGGTGGGCTGCTTTCGCGACCGTCGTCGCCAATAGTTTCGCGACCCCGGCAGCCCTCGATCGCGCCGACCGAGAAGCCACTCTGGTACGTCGATCTCGGTGGCACCGAGTTGGTCCAAATGACGATCGAGCAACTCATCTTGGCTCGTCGTGGTGGCAGGCTCGGTGAAGGCGCGTTGGTCTGGCGCGAGGGCATGCCCAGCTGGCGCCCAGTCGGGACGTTGATCCCGGCGACGAGCGCCAGCGCCCATCCGGCTCCGCTGCCGAGTCCGAGCACCGCGCCGAGCGCGACTCAATCGTCATCTGCGTCGCCTGCACCCGCGACCCGCACGCCGTTCCCCGCTCGGCCTGCCGGCACCAAACGCCCGCCGCCCAGCAATCCGCCTCCGCAAGAAGCCACCCCTCGTTCTTTGGGAAGCTACGAGCGGCCCATGGCGACGCTGGAATTTGCCCTCGAAAAGCAGGAGCGGACGCCGCTGGTTCCCGCGACGCGTTCACCGCTGCCGAGCGTCGACCCGAGCGGGGCAAGCCTCCTCTCGCGCCCAACGACTCCGTTGCCCCGCGCTTCACTGTCCAGCGTGCTCAGCACCCCATTCCCGCGCCCAGCAAACCTACCGCGGGTCGGCTCATTGGGGACTCCCTCCGTTCCTTCGTCCCCTCGCTCGTCGCGACCGCCACCGCCGCCGCCGCCGGTCCTGGCAGTGATGGCGTCCCCCGCTTCGACCACCCCGCCGGCGTCGCCCATCTCGACGATCCCGCCGACTCCCGCGTCACCCATTTCGAGCCCGCCCGCTGCGCGCGAAAGTGATCGGCCCCATCAGCAAGCCCTGTTGAATCACCAGGCCGCCGACACCTTGAGCGAGCGGCCGCGTTGGCTGTCCGCGTGCATCGCGCTCGTGGTGTGCGTCACGGCCTCTGCCGCAGGCGCCTCGCTCGTGCGCAGCTTGAAGCAACGTCCCAAAGCGCAGGCCGTTGCCGCCAGCTCTACGGCCACGGCCGCACCCGTCGTGAACGTCGCCGCCCAGAAGCCGGCGGTCGACCAACCGCAAGCCGCCCCCAGCAGCACGCCGCGCGTGGTCGACGTCGAGAGTTTGTCGGTCGAGCACAAGCGCAGCGTCCCACGCGCGATGCGTGTCGCGCCCCGCCCGGTGCCGACTCAGGCCGCAGAAGCGAGCGACGACGCTGCCGCAACCGCCATTGATCCCGCGTCTTCGGCGCCGGCCACGCCTCCCACTTCGGATTCGGCGGCTTCAGATACGCCGAGCAGCAGTGAGCCGCCGGCGGCGGCTCGTTCGAATCCGTACGGCTCGGGTTCGCTCATCGATCAGATCAAGAAAGCCACCGCCGAAGAAGACGGGCAATGACCGAGCCCTCTGCGCGCGCGTTGCGCGGCGCAGAGAGCCTTCGGTCGGTTCAACTCATTTGCATACGTCAGAGCAATTGGTGTTGAAACAGGTGGCCAGGTCCTTCGCGGGGTCGCCGTTCGCGTCTACGAAGTCGCTGATACATTTCGCAGGATCCTTCTGGGGATCGCACACGCAAGAGTTGGCGAGCATGTACAAGGCAGTGGCGCAATCATCGATGTCGCTGCAGGCAGTGGTTTCTGCGTCGCACTTTTCTCCCAAACAAGTGCTGCATGCCACGGACTGAAAGCCGCACTCGGCCGCGCCGCCGCTGCCCGCCTGGCTCGTACTGCCCCCGGAGCTTGCCTTGCCACCGCTGCCGGCTGCGGCCGACGAGCCACCTGCGCCGCCCGAACCGCCGTCAGTCGAGTCACTACAGGCCGCCATCGTCGCGAGCGCGCCCAAACCCACCAGACCCACCAAACAAGCTGCTAATCCACGCATATTCTTTTCCTCCTAAAAAAGCCCAAAGAGACGGTAGGCCGCCTCCCACGCTCAGGTCAACGAGCGGAGCCAAATAGAGTAATCGTTCAGCCTACATCTGAGCAAAGAATGAGCGATCGCGCTTTGCCACTACGCGGACGCGCGTACCAAGCGCGACGCTACTTCGACGGTGACGAACCGTTGGCCGGCGGCGGATCGACCGCGCCACCGACGCGCTTTTTCGGATCGTGGGTCAGACCGGCCTTGCTCGCATCCCAACCCGGCGCAAGGCCGTCGTTGGTCACGCCTTCGTGAAGCTTGTCGGCGGGACCGCGGCGATCCGCGCCGACGGTATCTCCATCCGCGGTCGTGGGCGCCGGGGGCGCGTAGTCGAGCGACGGGGAACGCAGCGGCGCGGCGCCGCTCGGCGCACAACCGACGAGCAACGAGCAGCCCAAGAGACCCGCAACCAGTCTGCTCATACGGCAAAGCGTACCACGCGGCACAGAACGCGCGAGCCGGCGCTACACGCAGGGAAAGGGCTGGGATTGAAGCGCTTTGTGCGACGAGGCTCAGAGGCCCGCGCTATGTTTCCGGAAGATTCGCGCGCCCGTCGCGGCGTAGCGAATGGCATCGCGCAGGCGCCGGATATCGACGGGCTTCTCGAGCGCACGTCCAGCCACTCGGCGCAGGAATTCCGAAACCTGGCTCAACGCACCGGCACCGGTAATGAAGACGAATCGGTGACGCCAAGTCGGGTCGAGCTCGAGCGCGCGTCGATACAGTTCCATCCCATTCATCCCGGGCATCATCAAATCAGTGACCACCACGTCCGGCGGTTCGGCTGCAGAGATGCGACGCACGGCCTGATCGGCCGAGGTCAGGTATTCACCGATCACTTCGTCGCTGCTGAGCGCTCGTCGATAACCGGTGAGGACCGCCAGGTCGTCATCGAGGAACAACGCAGTCGGCACAATCAAACGGATCGTTCCGCTGTCGTGTTGCGGCGGAGGTGCACTGGCGCTGACCAAGGATCCGACGCTGTCGGTCGCCAAGTTCGAGCTCGAGGTCGAACGCTTCAGGGAGGGCCGACTGCTCGGGGGAGCGCCAGAAAGCGGCTCCTCGCCGGCGGTCTCGATGCGAATCCGCGCGCTGGAGACGCTCTCTTCGCCGGCCAGGATCGACGCCACGCGCTGTGCGCCGAGTGAGTCCTGTTCCAAAAACGCACGAACCTGTCGCACGAGCTCGGTTTGTACGCCTGTCTTTTGGATGAACCCGTGCGCGCCGGCGGCCATCGCTTTCATGCGCAGGGCGTTGGCCGGCAAGCTCGAATACAGCACCACGAGGGTACCGCGCGTCGCGCGCGTTCGCCCGAGGACATCGGCCAATGAATCTCCGGTCATGTTCGGCATGTTCACGTCGAGCAACACCAGATCCGGCCGCTCATGGAGAACCGCCACGACCGCACCATTGGCTCGGTCGTGCGTCACCACGCGAAACCCCGCCTGCTCGAGCGTCGCGCGGGTTGCCTCGAGCACGACTGCGTTGTCGTCGATCACCAGAATGGTGCGCGCGCTATTGTACTTCATCGCTACGACCCGCACTCACACTCGGACACGACAGATGAAGCGGCCGCATTTCGCTCGAAGTTGATGGGCAGAGTGAAGATCGCTTCCGTTTCGGCCGGAGCCGTTCTGTGCCAGCGCGCCGCCACGCCCCGAATGCCGGGCATTTTCCGTAATCATTCCGCAGCTAACTGGGTCAGCTGCCGGCTTGACCCTGGACCGGTTTGCAGGTCGTATCTGCGCGATGCGCCTCGCTCTTTGGCTCGCGGTTTTCGCCAGTTCCGCCCCCCTGTGGGCCTGTGCCCCCCAGGCCGCTTTGCCTCCAACGTCAGCAGCCTCCGAACCAACCAAGAGCGACTGGAAGCAGGTCGAGCCAGCGAAACAGAAAGTCCCGCTGGTGGCAGAGCCTGCCGGCGTGCCCCCGGCGGATGCGAGCTGCCAAGAATACCTCGCGCATTCGAACGAAGCCTGCACGACAACCCCAAAGACGAGCCAGGCGACGTCCGAAGCTCTGGTTCAGGCGTTGAGCGCGGCTGCCCCGCTCGAACGCGATGCACAGCTCGCTTGTCTGGAAGGTGACGACCAGCTTCCTCCAGGGTTGGTGCGTGCCCTGCGCGCCGAGCTCGCGCCGCTCGGCTGCGGTGATCTGATCGCGCTGCCGTTCTTGGAACCGCGGCGGCCCGGGCTGGATCGCAATGTCGAAGACACGCTGATCGCGCTGGCCGCGGGAAGCCGGCTCGCGCGCTTGGTCCATCAGGCACCCGAGCTGTCGCCGCCGTTCGACAAGCCTCATTTCATGGAATTTTTCCAGGCGACGCTCAAACCCTGGATCGTCACGCAGGCGCAAGCCATTCACGAGCTTGCGCTGTCCGGGGCTCGCTTGACCCCGTATGCGAAAGGCGTCGTCGCGATCGAGGCGGGCCTTGCGGACATGCGCTTCGTGTCGGTGGTGCGAAAAGTGGCGCTACCCAAGGAGATGAGTGACGACGCAGAGGTGCGCGAGACGTACTACGCTGCGCTCGACGAAGCGCTGGAGCCACGCAAGGCGCGCGGCCGGGACGCGGCGTTGGTCGGTCTACGCGAGTTCGCCAGCGTGGGCATCTTGGTCGACTCGCGCGTAGAACGCGCGCGCGCGCTGCTCTCGGAGGTGTACGCCGGGCGGCGCATCGATGCCCTCGACAAGCTGCTGTTGCCCCCGCTTTCGCCGGTGCTCGAAGACAGCGACCAGCGTCGGCTCGCGCTACGTCTACCCACTTTTTACGCCGGCTATTTGCTCGCCAATAGCTCGCTCGACGCGCCCTTGCTGCGTGCGCTCTTGGAACGCGGACTGCCGCGCACGCTGGCCGCGCAGTTGGATCCCACCAAGCTCGACGACGCCCAGCGAGATTTGTTTACGCGAGCGCTGATCGAGCGCGGACGCCGCTACTTCAAGGCCGAAGACTTCGCGCTCGCCGCGCGCTTGAGCAGCAGCGACAAACCCAGCCCCGAGCGCGCGCTCTACCACGCGCTCGCCAGCAGCTTGCAAAACGGCCCGCGCGACGCGAGCGAACTGATCCTGCGCGGACCACAGCTGCCCACCTCCGCGGTGCAGGTTGCGGAACTGGATCGATTGGCGAGCGAAAAGCACAACCCCAGCGCGCCACTGGCCGCTTACGACGCCGCGTACCTGCTCGCGCTCGCTCCCCCGCAGAACGACGCCAAGTTTTGGCAGGAGCTCGCCAAACGCTATGAAGCGGCCGCCCGCGCACTGAAAGATCCTGCGCAAAAACGGCTCGCCCATGATTTGAGCAGCGCCGCCCGAGACACTGCGCGCGCGCTCACGAACAGCCAGACGAGGCCGGCGGCGAGCCCGTAGCGCCTTCAGATCCCGGAGCTTGCGACCCGCGATAGGCCGCGCAAAAATTGGTCGAGCACCACGTCCAGCTTTTGATCGACTTCGGGTTCCAGCTGGACGTCACCGCTTTCGAGCACGGTGATTTGCTTGTCCAACAAGAACAAGCCGTTCACGACGTGCAACGGGTCCAGAGAACTGAGCACCGGGCGCAGCGCGTAGTCGATGGCGAGCACGTGCGCGACGGTTCCGCCCGTGGCGAGCGGCAGCACGACCTTACCGCGCAAGCCAAATTGCGGCAGGACGTCCAAGAACGTCTTGAGCAAGCCGGAATAAGCGGCCTTGTACAACGGCGTCGCCACGACGATGCCGTCGGCCGCAGCCACGCGCGCCGTGGCTTCGACGATGCTGGGCGCGTCGAAGCGCGCGTGCAGCAGATCTGCCGCCGGTAAATCGCGAACGTCGAGCAGCGAGGCTTGAACGTCACGCTTGCTGATGCGCCCGGCGATCGAGCGCGCGAGGCGCTCGGTGCGAGAGGTGGCGGAGGGACTACCGGAAATGATCAGGACTGAACTCATGGCGGGCTCTTCTTTGGAGGCATTCTACACCAAAATACCTCGTCCGCTACTATACTAGACACGCACCTGCGAGCGGCTTAATTTGCCGGCACTTCCGCCGTATCGATGGCGTGCACGAGCTGGCTCGCGAAGTGATTCAGGATCACCTCTGGTACACGGACGAGCATCCGGCGCACAGCAACGACCTGGCGACGCACCGCCTCGCGGGCGCCGTGCTGCTCAGCAGCAAGATTCGGCCTTTCCCGGTAGTGGCCCGCCAAGTGCTCAATCTGTTGGGTCACGAAGACTACCGCACGGCGGATCTGGAGGGCGTGATCTTGAAGGACCCGGCACTGTCCGCGACCTTCTTGCGCATCGCCAACTCTGCCCTCTATCGCACGTTGGTGCCGTGTGAGAGCGTGCTCATGGCTTGCGCGCGACTCGGACGAAACACCGTGCGCGAGATCGTCGTCGGCATCGCGACGATGGACATGTTTCGCGACGTGAAGAGTCGCGGCGCAACGATTCGCAATCATTGCGCCGGCACGGCCGCGATCGCGCGCACCCTCGCCGACCAGTGGCGACTGCGCTCCGGCGACCAATTGTTCCTCACCGGTCTGTTGCACGACATCGGCAAGCTATTGTGCATGCAGGCGGGCATCGAGTCATACGACGGTTTGCCCCCGGCCGCGCTCGATTCCCCGGATCGCCTGCATTTGGTGGAGCGCGATCGCCTCGGTTACGACCACGCCGTGCTGGGCGCGCACGTGCTCTCGAGCTGGAAAATTCCCGAGCCGATCGCGCAAGTCGTCGCTTGGCATCACCAGCCCGAGCGCGCCTACGCGGGTGGCGGGACCGTGGGCATGCAGGTGGCTTTGGTGCGGCTGGCGGATCGGCTCGAATATCATTTGCGCCACGATTCGGCGGTGAACGAAGCCACAATCGAGGAGCTTTCGAGTTCGCTCGAGGCCCGCCATGTCGGCTTCAGCGCTGCGGATTTGCGTGCCAGCTGGGCGCCGATGATCGACGCGCGGGACGAGGTATTGGCGCTGTTCCGCTGAGTCTGTAGGCTCCGCGCATGATGCGCCGAGTCTCGATAGCCGCACTCCCGAAAACGCTCTGTCTAGTGCTCGCCTCGAGCCTTTCGGCCTGCTCGGAGGGCGACACGCAAAAGTCGTGGAACGAACTGAGCACCTGCCTCGCCGGCTCCGCCGCGCAAAGTCCGCTCGCGGTGCGAGTGGCGCAGCTGCGCTCGATTGCGCTCGCCAACAGTGCGACGTCGAGCAAAAAAACTGGCTGGCCCGCGCGCTGCGCGGGTAGCGCGGATGAGCTGTATGCAGCGCTCGGCACGAGCAGCGAGCATGCATTGCTCAAACGCAAGTTGCACGAGCGGCTCGCCTGCGGTGACAACAAAGGCACGTGCACCCTACCCACCGACAGTTCTTTGACGTCGGTCGCAACCGAGTTGTGGGAGGCCGCCTCGAGCGCCGGCTTGAAGACCGAAGCTGCGCCTGGAGTCGCCGCTCCGCAATCCGCGCCGCCGGCGCTGTTGAACGCCACGACCTGGAAAAGCTTCAGCGACAAGTCACTCAGCCTGGTCGGACCGCTGCTCACGCCCGACGGGCGGGCCGTGCTTCTGCTCAAGCCCAGCGAGGGCCGAGGCAAACCCCGAGGCTGCGAGTTTTCGCCCGGATTCAAGCAAGTCAGTTGCTTCGACGCCCACGCGGACGTGCCCGAGTTGCCGACCCAAACGGTAGATCTCGTTTCAGACTCGAGTGGTGTGTACGCCGCAGGCCTGACCGACAAGGGGCTCTTTGCTTACGATCTGAAGAGCGGGCAAAAGTCCGACGTGCGCGGACTCGGCGCGCTGCGTTTGACCCGCGAGGGATTGGCCGTCGAGCGCGGCGAAAAGGACGAAGGCTACCAAGTCAGCTTGCTCGCTTCGGGCAGGGCCGGCAAAGCGAACAAGCTGCCGACCGCAACCGTGCTCGGGGATCCGTTGCCCTTGGGCAATCAACTAGTTTACCTCCAGCAAGTCGAGGGCGAGAGTCGGTTGGTCGCAAAATCACTGGCTTCCGGACGATTGAAGGACGTGCACGTCGAGAACGCAACGTTCTCGGGTGCTCTGCACGGGTGTCGCAAAAACAGCGCGTTGGCCGTCGCCGCCTATGGGCCACGTGCAGGCCTTCACAACGCGAAAGCAACTGCAGGCGACGGAAAGACCCAATTTACCGTCACGCTGTTTCAAGGCGACGCTTGGAGCAAACCCAGCTCCGTGACGGTGCCATTCGCTCGCGCCATCGAGTCTGATTTGGTGTGCACCAAGACGGGCGCAAGCTTTGCCTACGCGCAATCGATAACCGATGGCGTTTTGGTCGGCCGCGTCGATTGCGACTCGAAGGGTTGCCAAGCCAACGAGGTGAAGTTGCCCGACGTCGAGAGCAAGTGGTGGTGGTCGGTCGGGCCCTTGGGCGACAAGCTGCTGGTGATGTGGCGCTCGAGCTTGGGTGAAACCCGCCTACGCCTCGCTCCGCTCGCTTCGCTACCGTCAACCAAAGACGTGATCGTGTTCGACGCGCCCGACTTCGGGGGGCCCAACGCCGGCGAGCTCAGCGCGCTCTACGACGACGAGAACGCGCTCCTGATATTCCGCGGTGAAAAGCCAGTCGCCGTGCACGTCGCGAGTGACGGCTCGCTGCGCGTGGTGACCCCTTAGAGGATCCGTCAACGCACTTTGCGGCGATAGGCAGTTGCCAGCGCGTCCGCATACTCGTTCCAGCGATTGCCAGAGTGGGCGGCTATCCAGCGCAACTCGAGCTCGGGGCGACGACGGCATATGGCATACAACTCTTGCACGAGTTCTAGATTCTTGATCTCGCCGCCTTTGCGCTTCCAGCCGCGGGCCTCCCAACCCTTGGCCCATTCATTGACAGTGCTGACGCACAATTGGCTGTCGGTATAGAGCACCGCCTTCTTCCCCTCCGGTACCAGCGCGCAGCCGTTGATCAACGCACTCAGCTCCATTCGATTATTCGTGGTGTGCGGTTCGTTCCCCCACAACTCCCCGATAATCTGATTGTTTGCGACGTACACTGCCCCCCAACCACCCGGGCCCGGGTTGGGTTCGGCCGCGCCGTCCGTAAACACGCCGTCGACCGGGCCGCTCGTGTATTTGGCGAGCACTTCGGCGACGCTCAAGTTCTCTTCACGCGAGCCAGCCGAGGGGCGCGTCGCCCGTGCGCGCGCCGCGGGCGCCTTCTTACCGGTAGTCGGCGCGCTCTGCTTCTTGCACGACAGACACAGCTTGGGTTGCCAACCGGGATACTTGGCTAGTGTGGCCTCCGGGACGGCAAACTCCTTGGCGCAACTCTGACAAGCGAAACTGGGCACGGCGCGGGGTGTAGCACACTGCCGCTCGGAGGTCGGGCATCATGCCGAATTCCAGAGCTCGGTCAGCTCCGCGACCAAGAAGTCTCGAAATGCGCTGACCGACGCGGACGGCAAGCGCGTGGACGGACTGACCACGTTGAGCCCATTGCCGGTGACGGAGTACTCGGGGAGCAAGCGAACGGGCATGGGCGCCGTCCCGCGCGCCGCAGTGAGCCGCACGCCGAGCGTCGGCAGGAGCGCGATACCGACGCCAGCTGCGACCGCTTGCTGGACGAAGCCCATCTCGTCCGCGTTCAGCGGCCCGCGCACGGTCACGCGCTCGACCCCCCGCGGGCCCGTGAGCTGCCACTCGCTCTTGCCATGCGAACCACGAAAAAGGATGCAGTCGTGGTTCGCGAGCTCGGCGAGTGTCTTGGGTCGACCGCGCCGACGCAAGTACCCCGGAGACGCGAACAGTCCCAATGAATCAACGCCTATCTTGCGCGCGACCAGGCTCGAATCAGCGAGTCTGCCCGCGCGCAGCGCCAGATCGAAGCCTTCTGCAACCAAGTCGACGTAGCGTGAAGTGAGCGAGATCTCGACATGGACCAGCGGATACTTGCGCAGGAAGCGCGCCACCATCTCACCGAAGTGCAAGCTGCCCATGTCGCTGGGCGCGCTCATTCGCACCGTGCCGCGCGGCTCGGCGCCGAGGTTCGTCGCCGCCGACGCGGCTTCCTCCAAGCCGGTGAGAGCCACGCGAGCTCGCTCGTAGTAAGCCAGCCCCGCTTCGGTGAGATGGAGCTTGCGCGTGGTCCGGTGCAGGAGCCTGACCCCCAGCTCGTCCTCCAAACGAGTCACAGTCCGACTGACTGACGATTTGGGCAGTCCGAGCTGCTTGGCCGCCCCGGTGAAACTCGCGTGCTCGACGACGCGCGCGAACACCACGACGTGGTTCAAGTCCATTGTTGCTCTGATAGCAACTATCCTTTGTCCGAGCCACGTCTACCCCTACCTACTGCAACAATTACACTCCTATCAACGTTTTCGAGGAGAAAATTTCATGTCCAGCATTCGCAGCAAGGCCCCGAGCATCGCCCGCATCGCACTCGGGCTCACCTTTTTCGTGTTCGGTCTGAACGGGTTTCTGCACTTCTTGCCGCAGCCGCCGATGAGCGGGCCGCCCGCGGCCTTTGCCGGTGCCTTGTTTGCGACCGGCTACATGTTTCCGCTGATCAAGGGGACCGAGGTCGCGGCGAGCCTTCTCTTGCTCTCGAACCGCTACGTCCCGCTGGCACTGGCACTCTTGGCGCCGGTGGTGGTGAACATCGTGGCCTTCCACGCGTTCCTTGCACCAGCTGGATTGGCGGTGCCCATCGTCGTCCTCGCGCTCGAGCTGTATCTGGCGCGCAGCTACCGCGACGCCTTTGCACCGATGCTGCACGCTCGCACGGAGCCGCACTCGGCATCGCCCGCGTCCGGTCGCGGTCGAGTTCCGGCACACGCGAGTTGAAGCTCGCGCGCCGAGCCTTGGCATCGACGCTCACCCGCCCGAGTTTTGCTCGGCGCGGGTGCTGCACGTGCAGCGCCGCTTTGGAATCAACCCGGCGGTAAGCGGATCGGATGCGACCGCATGTCAGGTGTGCAAGCGAAACGCCCGATGCGCCAGCACATGAGCGCCAGTCACGATCGCGATCAGAGCGATGGCACCACCCAACGCGCCGGGCAAAACCGACAGCTCGAACGTGTCGGACATCAGAAACAACTGCAGCGAAATTGGGACTTGGATGTTGGCAGAGTTGAGTACTCCCGCTGCCATAGCGCCCACCACCACGCTGGCGACCGCACCGAACACGCCAAGCACGACGGATTCCCACAAAAACAGCCGCGTAGCGCGACCGCGAAGCTTGCCGCCGCGGCCCGCGCGTCCTCGCGCGACGATTCGCTTTCGCCTCATGTGCCTAGCCTGGACCGCATGTGAGTGGAGTGGAGCAGAGTGATGTGGAGTGGTGTGACTCAGCGGTCTTCTTCGAAGGCAGCTTCGATGTCATGCACGGCCTTGTCGATCACTTCGCCGATCTTCTTGAGCGTCTTGGGCGTCAGGTGACCACGCCCGCCGGCGCGCTTGAGGGTTTTGAACAAGCGGCCGAGCCGTTTCATGATGTCGCCGAAGTTCTCGACGTAGCTCTCCCAGGAATCATCCTCGAAGCGCTCGTAGAAGTCGGACACTTCATCGCGGTGCTCGTGCAAATCTGCACGGCCTGCGTCAGTGATTTCGTACACTTTGCGGTTGTCCTGTTCGACGACCCGCGCGTGCCCCAACTCTTCGAGCATTTGCAGAGTCGGGTAAATGACCCCGGGGCTCGGACGGTACGAACCACCGCTGCGCTCTTCGATGACCTGAATCACTTCGTAGCCGTGGCGCGGTCGCTCCGCGAGTGCGTCGAGCACGAGGTAGCGCACACCGCCGCGCTCGGCTCGCGGTGGCGGGGAGCCGAACCAATCGCCCCATGAGGGATTGCGTCCACCGCCGCCCGGTGGCCCAAACGGGCCGCGTGGGCCGAACGGCCCGCGCCGCCCCTGACTGTGGAACCAGTACTCCGAGCGGTCCGCGAACGCTCCGGGCGTGTGCCGGTGATGTGTCTGATGATGATGCATTTTTTCTTTAGATTTCAGGTTGTTAGGGGGCCAAATCGGTCGATGCCCGGGGCCGAATAGTGCTCGATACATCGTAACGATATGACTAATAGATACATCTATAGGAACAGTCGCGCAAGGGGCCGCCCTGAATTTTTGGGGGGTTGGGGCGGCTCTCGTCGGAACTTTGGTCACCCGATGACGGTTGAGGGTATGGACCAGCGCGGAGGCTCCCGATGCTCATCGATCAGATCAAGGCGCGCATGTTTCAGGCCATCAAAGCGGGGGCCCACGTCGAAAAGGAAATCCTGCGCGTGGCGGTGGGAGAGATCACCACCGACGCGGCTCGTGCGGGCCGCCAAGGGAACGACGAAGAGGCCATGGGGATCTTGCGTAAGTTGCTGAAGTCGAACGAGGAGACGCTGGCTTCCACGACCGACGCGGAGAAGCGCGCGGTCTTGACGCAAGAAAACGAAATCCTGGCCACGTATTTACCCAAGAGTCTGAGCGTCGACGAAATCATCCAGGCGCTCGCGCCCGTCACTGCGCAAATCAAGGCCGTGGCCAACGACGGACAAGCCACCGGCATCGCCATGAAGCAGTTGAAATCCGCGGGCCTCACCGTGAACGGCAAGGACGTCGGCGCGGCCATCAAGGAGCTGCGAAAAGCCGAGTGATCGTGCGCGCGGCGACTTGACGATCGCGGGCCTAACCGGCAGGTTGATGCGATGCGCGCCGCCCCTCATAAAACGGACTCGGTGGTGCTGGTCACCGGCGCTACCGACGGCATCGGCAAGGAAACCGCGCTGGAACTCGCGCGCCTGGGCGCGCGAGTGATCATCCATGGGCGAAATGCAGCGCGCTTGGCCGCAGCTTATGAGGAGCTGCAGAGTGTCTCGGAAGTTCCCCCTCCTCCGCCGGTGCTCGCTGACTTTACGTCGCTGTCACAGGTACGCGCGCTGGCGCTCGAGCTCACGCGCCGCGGGCTGCCGATCGACACGTTGATCAACAACGCTGGTGTGTACATGAAGCGTCGCGAGCTGAGCGCCGAGGGCATCGAGCTCACGCTGGCGGTGAATCACTTTGCCCACGTGCTGCTGACGCATTTGCTGCTCGAGAGTCAGGTCGGTGAATCGCTCACGCGCATCATCAACTTGAGCTCGATCGCGCACGCTCGTGCACACATCGACCTCGAGGACATCGAAAACACCCGTGGCGCGTTCGACGACTATCAGGCGTACGCCTCCTCCAAGTTCGCCAATGTGCTCTTCACCGTCGAGCTCGCGCGACGGCTGGAAACGCGCGGCGTGAAGGTCAACGCCGTTCATCCAGGCGTGGTGTCGACCAAACTGCTCGAAACCGGCTTCGACATGCGCGGGCCGGATTCATTGGGTAAGGGCGCGAGGAGCTCGGTGATTCTGGCCATCTCCCCCGAATACGCCCACATTTCCGGGGCGTATTTCGTCGAGGGCCGCGAGAGTCACATGCATCGCCGAGCCAGCGACGCCGAGCTGGCCGCGCGCTACTACGAGCTTTCGGCCGCGCGCGTCGGCGTCAAAGCGCTGCCCCGTTCGTGAACGTCACACGCTCGAGCGGCGGGCGCGCTTTCTGGCGGCGCGCGCCAACGCGTCGTCGATCAAGATCGTCATCAGCTCTTGGGCGGGTACGCCGCTCGCCTGCCACAGCTTGGGAAACATCGAGACCGCGGTGAAGCCGGGCAGCGTGTTGATCTCGTTCACGTACCAGGCGCCGGATTTGTCCAAGAATAGATCTACCCGCGACAAGCCGTCGCATTCCAGCGTTCGGAAGGTGGAGAGCGCGAGCTGTTGCACCACCGCGATCTGCTCGGGCGTGAGGTCGGCCGGGATTTTGGTGTGTACACCCGAGCCGTCCACGTATTTGGCCGCGTACGAGTAGTAGCCGTCCGGGTGATCGATGGTGATTTCGCCCGGCACCGAAGCGCGCGGCAGATCTCCACCGAGCACGGCGCACTCCACTTCGCGGGGGTGGTCGAGGCCGGCCTCGACCACCAATTTATCGTCGAATTCGAAGGCGTGCTCGAGCGCCGGCGTCAGCTCGGCCGTGCCCTTCACGCGGCTGACGCCCACCGAGGAGCCCAAATTCGCGGGCTTCACGAACTGCGGGAAGCCGAGCTGCGCGAGGCGCGCGAGCGTCGCTTCGCGCGCGCTCTGCCAATCGCTTCGGCGCACCGTCTCGTACGGCAACACGGGTAACCCCGCCTGCAGCAGGAGGCGCTTCATCACGTCCTTGTCCATGCCTACGGCCGAGCCGAGGACGCCTGCGCCCACGTACGGCAGGCCCGACAATTCGAGCAGCCCTTGGACCGTGCCGTCTTCGCCCATGGGTCCGTGCAAGACCGGAAAGATGACGTCCGCTCTGAGCGGGGTGCCCGACGCGGAGTCCACGCGCTGCAAGCCTTTTCCCTCACCCGCGGGGTGCGGCGCCAGCAACACCCCCGGCATCGATTGGTTCAGCTTCACGAGCCGCGGATCGCGCGTCGCGTTGAGCAGCAGGGCCTCCTCTTGCAACAACCAGCGGCCGCTCTTGTCGATACCAATCAGGATTGGCTCGTACTTGTCGCGGTCGAGCGACTCGACCACGAAACGGGCCGAAAGCAGCGAGATCTCGTGCTCGGCCGAGCGCCCGCCGAACAGAACCGCCACGGATAGCTTGGGACTCGTCACCATGCCCCGAAGTTAGATCAGCCGAGGGGTTTCACCAAGAAGCGGCTCGACAAACTCCGACGCCGAGGCGTTTGTACCGCTGCGGCGCGGGTGCGCGCGGCTTGCTCGCCGGCAGATCGCATGCTGTTCTTCGCCAGGATGCTGAACGCGCTCATCATCGGTGGCACCGGACTCATCAGCACGGGCATCGTCGAGCAATTGCTCGCTCGCGGCGCCCGAGTCACGATCTACAACCGCGGGCGACGCGAGGGCAGCGTACCGGAGGGCGTCGCGCAAATCTTGGGCGATCGCGCCGATTCGGACTCGTTCGCGGCAGCTTTCGCCGAGCGACGCTTCGACGTCGTTTACGACATGATCTGTTTCTCGCCCGAACAGGCCGAGGCCAGCGTGCGTGCCTTCGGCGGCCGCTGCGCGCAGTTCGTGTTTTGCTCGACGGTGTGTACGTACGCAGTGAACACGCCGCCCGCGGTGTTGATCGACGAGACCTGGCCGCTTTCACCGCTCAGCGAATACGGGCGCAACAAGGTGCTGTGCGAGCAACGCTTCCAAGCGGCCGCGCAGAGCGGCGCGTTCGCGCTCACGATTGCTCGTCCGAGTCACACCTACGGTCCCGGGGGCTCGCTGATCGACCAACAGGAGTTCGACAGCGGCACGTGGGATCGCGTCGCGCGCGGGTTACCGGTGCTGGTGGCCGGTGACGGTCTCGGGCTTTGGCAATCCACCCATCGCGACGACTGCGGCAAATTCTTCGCCTACGCGGCGCTCGCTCCGCGCACCTTCAATCAGGCGTACAACGTGACCCGGGATGAAGTGCTCACCTGGCGCGACTACTACCGTGAAGTGGCGCGCGCGCTCGACACGCAGGCCAAGCTGATCTTCGTGCCCGCCCGTTGGCTGATCGCGCAAGATCCGAAGCGCTTTGCTTTTCTGGCTGAGACGACGCAATTTCACGGCGCTTATTCCTCGGCCAAGGCCAAAGCGCACGTGCCCGAATTCCGCGCCGAGATCGGCCTGGAAGCGGGCGCGCGCGAGACGTTCGCCGATATGCGCCGGCGCGGCGCCTGGCGCGACAGCGGCGTGGACTTGCCGTACCAGCGCATCGTCGAGCGCGCGTTGGCCCTGGGTTTCGAGATCGAACGAATTTGAGAGAGGCGCTCAGCGCAGCGTTCGATACAAGTCCCAAAACGCGCGCGCGGCTTTGGGCAAGCTCGCCTGCCAATCGTCCGCGGCGGTGTGGTCAGCGCCGTCGCTGATGTATTTCGCGCAGGCGAAGGGCACGCTTTCAGCGAGGCAAGCCTTGGCCAAGGCATATGCTTCCATGTCGATGACGTCGCATGCCAGGCCGGCGGCGCCGGTTTCGAAGCGATCACCGGTGCCGCAAATTCCCTCGGGCAAAGCCCGGAACACTGCCGGGAACGCCAAGGTCGCGGGCAGGGTCTCGAACGGCGTCTCGCCGAGCGCGAAGCCGAGTCCCGTGACGTCCATGTCGCGCTGCACGAACTGCCGGCACGCGACCACGCTGCCGGTCGCAAACGTGCGGCTGCCTGCCGTGCCGAAGTTGACGACCAGCTTCGGCAGCGCACCCTGCGCGCGCAGAGTCGAAAGCCGACGCGCGAGGCTCAGCGCGGCATTGACCTTACCGAGGCCGGTGTAGAGCACGCTGACGTCTGCTTGCTCGAACAGCCCTTGCCCTTCCAGCTCCAGGGCGATCACCACTAGCGGTAAGTGCTCAGCCATAGTGGATGACCGTCCGTGCCGACAGGTCGCGCCAGGAGAAATCTTTGATTAGGCCGATGTCGATCAAGACGCCGATGCCGGTGACGGTGTAGCCAGCCTGCTCGCACAGGGGCGCCGCCGCGAGCAGGGTGCCGCCGGTGGCGAGCACGTCGTCGATCAACAACAGGCGGCCGCTGCCCGGCTGCATCTCGAGGACGCCCGCTCCATATTCCAAGTCGTACGCGATATCGACGACCGGCGGCGGCAGTTTGCCCTTCTTGCGCACCGGGACGAAGCCCTTCCCGCGCTGGATGGCCATCGCCGAGGCCAACACGAAACCGCGCGACTCGATACCTGCCACCGCGTCCACGCCCGCCCATTCCGCCGCGCTGAACAGGCCGTCGAGGGCCCGCACGGTGTCGCCGAGATATGAGCGAAAAAGCGGGCTGACGTCGCGAAACAGGATTCCTGGGCTCGGAAAGTCAGGGACGTCGACGACGTGGCGCGCAAGCTCGTGCATTGCGCGATAGATAGCCACGACTCGGCGGGCGCTGGAAGGCTCAACTTGGTGTTACTTGGTCACTTTCGTCCCAAGATCGAGAGGTGGCGGCAGCGGCAAGGTCGCCGCGCAGCTCCGCCCGCTGGTTCGCGAACGCGGCATTGGCTAGGTCCGATCTCGGCCGGTGGCCGAGGAAATGGCCGGCTACGGCTTCTTGGCGGGGATCAGCGCACGCAGGCGGTCTGCCTGCGGGCTGTCAGGATGAGCGGCAACGAAGTCTGCAGCCCGAGCTCGGGCGCGCGAACGTTGACCACTGGCCGCTAGCGCCTCGATTTCGAGCACGCTGGCTTCGGTCAAGAATACCCCGCTCGGCCAAGCGGCGCGGTAACGCGCAATCTCCCCCAGCGCCGACGAAGCGTCGCCGCCCGCCAGGGCCACGCGAGCGCGGTCCAGCGACTGCACTTGCTCGGCCAATGAGGAATCTGCGGACGCGGGCGCGGACACCCGCGCGGATGCGGCGTGCGACGTGCGGCGTGCGGCGGGAGCCGCTGTGAAGGGACGAAGCGCAGGCATGGTCGACGCTTGCCCTCGCCCGGCAGGACGCACCGCAACCGAACTTGCAGCGGCGGACGCGAGCGATGGCGCGACGGGCCGCGCGTCAGCCCTCGAGGGTTGCGGCGAAGCGACGGGCGACGATTGACCCATGGGTCGCGTGACCGCCGGCACGTGGACAACACTCGCTCGCGACACCGGCTCGACGGACTCCGGGCCGCGCGCGAGCAGCGCGCCTGCCCCCCCCACCAGCAATGCTCCAGAAAAGCCGAGAAACAGCTTCGCGCTCAGCGAACCGGACCAGCGAGCGACGCCAGCGGCACCGGCGGCCGTGACCGCGGCGGCCGCAGGGATCGACGCGCCGATGCCCACTCCGACCCCGAGCGTGGCCGCCGCCTTCGCGTAGGCCGCAGGTGTCGGTCCGTCGGCATCCGCCGAACCGAGCAGCGCGCGCGTGAACTCGTCTTCCAACGGAGGCAACGAATCGCGACTCATCGCGCGGCTCCTCGCGAATGCAGGCGGGCCTTGACCAGCGTCGTCGCTTGCTCGAAGGCCTCCCGAGCGCGACGCAGGCGCGACGCGACGGTGCCAACCGGAATGCTCAAGAGCTCCGCAATCTCGGGCGAGGACATGCCCTCGAGCTCGTACAGTACGAAGCACACTCGGAGATCGTCGGAGAGCTCGTCTAGCACGCAGTCGAGCAGCTGCCGCAGTCGCTTCTGATCGAGCAACGCCTCTGCGCTGGGGCGCGGATCGACGCCCTCGGGCATGCTGTCGTCTTCGGCGCATTCCCGGCGAGCGCCGAGCGCGCGCCGCGCGTTGGCCGCGACGCGCACCGCACTAGCGAACAGGAACGCGCGCTCACTGCCCGGCGCGATGTCGGACAGGCGGCGAGCGGCAATGATGAAGACCTCTTGCGCGGCGTCGTCAGCGCTGTTCTCGGGCACGCCAAAGCGGCGCACGATCCGCCACACGTCCCGAAAATGAGCGCGCAACATCACGGCGACTCGCGCGTTGTCCAGCTGTGCCGCTGCGCAGGTGAGCCGCGGACCGGACACCGGCTCGGGAGTATGGCGTCGCTCGGGAGTATGGCGTCGCTCAGCCTCCCCCAGTGGACCCGCGGCCGACGAGCCCGCCCCCTCGTCGAACCCCGCCCTTGCCAGTGCCAACTCTGAGCGCATCGCCTTCGTCATGGTCAATGTGCTGCGTGGGAAAGATCGATCACCGGAAGCGGTAGGATAGTCCGATTCGTCCCAGAATGCCCGACCGCGGCACCTGAAAGGCGATGGACTCGGTCCCACAGTCGGAACAATCCGCGCTGAACTGGCTGCGGATCAACGGCACGGTCACCCCGCCATCGAGTTGAAAGGACAGGACTTCCGCCACCAAAGCCTCGGTACGCAGGAATCCGCCAACGGCAAACCAGGGCTTGGTCTCGGCCTGGCTGCTCGACCCCCGCTGAACGTCTCCGGCCAAGAATCCGCCATCCAGGAAGCCACAGGGGCGGATGAACAGTGGCGTCTCCTCAGGCCAGCGCGCGGGGCAAGCTGCCAGTCGAAAGGCCACCCAGTCGAAGCTGGTGGTATTCCCCTCTTTGGATTGCGTGGTCGCCGCGGCTGCGCGGATGGCCGACAGCGACAATAGCGGGCGCCAACCCGAACCCGGGTAGCCCTCGGCATCGAACGCAATGCTCAACCCATAACCGGGATTCGGCGCGATACTGCTTTCGAAACCGACTCCGGCGCCGACGCCGAAGGTCCAACGCTGCTTCGGGTCGGGCGGCTCGACGACGGGGAGCGAGCTCTCGTCAGGCGCGTGCGGTCGGCCTGCGGTCGCCGAACGCGGTGCCTTTGGCGCCTGCTCCTCCACGGGTTGGTTCGGATCGGCGGCAAGCGCTGCGATCAGCGCGAGCGCGGTGGCGACGTCTGCGCAAGTGGGTCCGCGTACCTCGCGCACCACCTCCCGACCGTCGGCCGAGCGCGCGGTCAGGCGGCCCGTGGCGTCGCCCCCGTGCTCGGCGAGTTCGGCATAGAAGCCGAGCGCCGGCTCGTCCCCTTCAGCCAAGCGCAGACGCGGCGCGCGAGTCTGAATCTGGCGCGCAAATTCGGCCGCATCCGGACAGCTGCCGTCCGCCCAATATTCCAAACGAAAGGCCTGGCCCGACTTGGCGGCGCGTGCCGGCACCGCCAAGCAGAGCAACGCCAGCCATGCCGCCCAGCCAACCCCCATCGCCGCGCGTGTCATGGCTATTCCGTCGACCGTTCGGTTTCCGGTGCGGCATCGTCCAACTGGACGACCAGCGTCGCCACGCCTCGAGCCACCGAGTGGAGGTGGAAGCCGAAACGCTCATACAGCAAACGCGCCACGTTCTCGATCTCTACACTCAAGCTGACCCGGGGGACGCCACTTTCGCGGGCCCGACCCAGCACCGCCAGCAGCAACGCGGTTCCCACCCCGTGCCGTCGAAACTCCTTGCGCACGCCGATCCCCAGCTCTGGAGTTCGCTCGTCGACGAACCCAGCCAGGTGATTCTCGTGCGTCCACAAACGCAACCAGGCAGCGCCGATGTGCTCGCCTTGGCCGTCAGTCGCAACCATGCCCAAGTCCCCTTGCCGACCCCAGCCGTCGAGCACCTTGGCCAGTTCGGGGCGAGCCAGCGCTTCGTCGATGCTCGGGCGCGGCGACGCGACGCGCCAGTAGGTGGCCTCGAACAACATCTCGCGCAAAAACCCGGCGTCCTCCGGACGCGTACGCCGTATTACGAGCGTTTTTACCCAATTTTTGTGCGTGCTGGGCATCCGGCGGGCGTCACATCGAAAGAGAACGAAAGAGTTGCGAGAGCTCGGCGAGGGTCAAAGATTTACCGGACCCGTGCGGTTGATCAATTGCGCCAAAAAATGGGCTCGGACTGAGGCCCCAAACTCAAGGATGAAACCCGGCAAAAGTAGATCCTATCAGTGGCACAAGAGGGTTCATGCCGTCAATTGACGTCGCCCCGCGCCGCGGATCATGAGACTATTGAGAACGGCTCATGCTGAGACGCGGAAAACGGTAGCCGATGACGTTCCTGGAAGATGCACCCGGACGTTTGCTTGCGGGCAAGTACGAGCTGGTAGAGAAACTCGGGCAAGGCGGCATGGCGATCGTCTGGCGCGCCCGAACACT
>Ga0134124_10000345_pt1 | contig 40519 bp, 38 predicted proteins | sample KB304_FD_96880 | JGI IMG/M metagenome (GOLD analysis project Ga0134124, IMG submission 96880) | Terrestrial soil microbial communities without Nitrogen fertilizer from Kellogg Biological Station, Michigan, USA - KB3-0-4 | ecosystem: Environmental > Terrestrial > Soil > Unclassified ... | reverse complement strand
TGGGAATGTGGGTGATCCGCACCGCGGAGTCCGTCGTGTTCACGCCCTGACCTCCGGGTCCCGACGAGCGGTAGACGTCGACGCGAATGTCCCTCTCGTCGCCCTTGACCTCGACGTCCTCGGCCTCCGGCAGCACCGCCACCGTCACCGTGGAGGTGTGGGTGCGCCCCGACGACTCGGTCGCCGGTACCCGCTGGACCCGATGCACACCGCGCTCGAACTTCAGCCGGCTCCAGGCCCCGCGCCCCTGGACGAACAGGATGACGTCCTTGAGGCCTCCGACGCCGGTGGGGCTGGAGTCCATCACCTCGACCTTCCAGCGCTGGCGCTCGGCGTACTTCGTGTACATGCGGGCCAGATCGGCGGCAAACAGCGCCGCCTCGTCGCCGCCGGCGCCGGCGCGGATCTCGACGAAGACGTTCTTGTCGTCGTTGGGATCGCGGGGCAGGAGCAGCCGCTTGAGGTCTCCTTCGAGCATCGTCTGGCGGCCGGACAGCTCGTCGACCTCGGCCTGGGCCAGTTCCTGAAGCTCGCGATCGCCACCGTCGGCGAGGATGTGCTGGGCCTCGCTGATCTTCTTCAGAACGTCACGGTACTCGCCGAAGCGCGCGACGATCTCCTGGCTGTCGGCGTGCTCTTTGCGGAGGCGTGCGTACTCGGCCTGCTGCGAGAAGATGGCGGGGTCCGCCAGCCGCCGGGCGATCTCCTGGGATCGCTCTTCGATCTGACGGAGCTTGTCAAACAGCATCGCGGATCAGCGCCTCCCGTGCGCGCACACCCGCCCGCTGCGAGCGAGTGGGGAGAGGTGCAGCCCGGCGGAGGACTCCGGGCGCGGCCGCGACCGACGGCCTACTGGGCCGGCGTGGGCTGCCGCTTGTACTTCCGCTGGAAGCGCTCCACACGACCGGCCGTGTCCATGAGCTTCTGCTTCCCCGTGTAGAAGGGATGACACTTGGAGCAGACCTCGACCCGGATGTCCGGCTTGGTCGAGCGGGTCTTGATGATCTCCCCGCAGGCGCAGGTGATCGTCGTGTCCACATAGTCCGGATGAATGCCCACCTTCACGAGTTGCTCCTCCTCAAAGAGCCCTCAGGATATCACGGACCTAGCCCATCGAGTGCATGGCGGCCAGGAACTCCTTGTTGCTGCGGGTCTGCTTGAGCTTGTCGAGCAGGAGCTCCATGGACTCGACCGGATTGAGCTGGGACAGGGCCTTGCGGAGCAGCCAGACCTTCTGCAGCTCGTCCTTCTCCAGCAGCAGCTCCTCTTTTCGGGTGCCCGACTGCTCGATGTTGATGGTCGGGAAGATGCGCTTGTCCATGAGGCGACGGTCGAGGTGTACCTCCATGTTGCCGGTGCCCTTGAACTCCTCGAAGATCACGTCGTCCATGCGGCTGCCGGTGTCGACGATGGCGGTGGCCATGATCGTCAGCGAGCCACCCTCCTCGATGTTGCGGGCCGTGGCGAAGAACCGGCGCGGCCGCTGCAACGCGTTGGCGTCCAGACCGCCCGACAGCACCTTGCCCGAGGACGGGATGACGGCGTTGTGGGCCCGCGCGAAGCGGGTCAGCGAGTCGAGCAGGATGACGACGTCGCGCTTGTGCTCGACCAGCCGCTTGGCCTTCTCGATGACCATGTCGGCCACCTGGATGTGGCGCTGGGGGGGCTCGTCGAACGTGGAGGACACCACCTCACCCTTGACCGAGCGCTGCATGTCGGTGACCTCTTCCGGCCGCTCGTCGATGAGCAGGACGATGAGATAGACCTCGGGGTGATTGGTGGCGATCGCGTGGGCGATCGACTGCAGCATCATCGTCTTGCCGGTGCGGGGCGCCGCCACGATCATGCCGCGCTGGCCCTTGCCGATCGGACACAGCAGGTCCATGACCCGCGTGGTCAGGTTCTCCTGCTCGTGCTCCAGGCGCAGCCGCTCCATGGGGTAGAGCGGCGTGAGATTGTCGAAGAAGATCTTCTCGCGGGCCTGATCGGGGGTCTCGAAGTTGATCGCCTCGACCTTGAGGAGCGCGAAGTAGCGCTCGGTGTCCTTGGGCGGCCGGACCTGGCCCGAGATCGTGTCCCCGGTCCTGAGGTCGAAACGGCGGATCTGGGAGGGGGACACGTAGATGTCGTCCGGCCCCGGCAGATAGTTGTAGTCGGGGGCCCGGAGGAACCCGAACCCGTCCGGGAGCACCTCCAGTACGCCCTCGGCGTAGATCAGTCCGTCCTTCTCGGCTTGCGCCTGGAGGATCTTGAAGATGAGCTCCTGCTTGCGGAGGCCCCCGTAGTTCTGGACGTTCAAGTCGCGGGCGATTCCGTTGAGGTCGGAGATCGCCTTCTCCTTGAGCTCGGAGAGATTCATGCCGTTGACCGGCGTGGACGGGGTGTTCTCGGTGGTATTGGGCTGTCCTCGTTCTCGGCGGGCAGTCATTCGGGGGCTCCGGGCGCGGCACGTGGTGGCCGCATAGAATGTTGTGTTGCCGTTTGCGTAGGGTTTCTACGAGGTTGGGGCGACAGCGTCAGCGCTCATCCTCCCATCTGATACATCATTTGTCAACATTTTCAGATTCGGACCTCGATGATCGCGCGCTGCTTGATTTCCTTGAGCCAGACCTCGAGCCGGTTATCGAACTGCTGACGGAATAAGATGTCGCGAATCTGCTGTCGGATGCTGGCCGCCTCCAATGAGTCCTTGGCCTCCAGCCGGAAGACGTGGAAGCCCAGCGGCGACCGCACCGGGCGGGAGATCTGGCCCGGAGCCAGGGCCAGCAGCTCGGCCTCGATCTCCGGCGCGAGCTCACCTCGCTTGAGGGTGCCCAGGTCGCCCCCGTCCTTGGCCGTGGCGTCCCGCGAGTGCTGCTTGGCCAGCTCGACGAAGTCGGCTCCGTCCAGCAGCTGCGTGCGGAGCATCTCGGCCTTGATCCGGGCCGACTCCCAGCCGGTGTCGTTGTCGGCTTCGGGCGTCACCAGGATGTGGCGGGCGTGGAAGGACAGGCCGGTCTCCAGCTTGGCGCGGTTCTCCTCGAGATACTGGCTGATCTCGGCCTCGGTGACCGACACCCGCAGCGACACCTTCCGGCGCACGAGCTTGTTCACCTTGAGGCCGTCGCGCAGCCGCTTCTTGATCGAGTCGACGGTCACACCCTGGTTCTTGACCAGCTTCTCGAACTCTTCCTCGGTCTTCACGCCGTAATGCTTGATGCGCTCGAGGAACTCCTCGTTCAGCTCGACGTCGTCCACGGTGATCTTCTCGCGATCGGCTTCCTGCAGCTGCAGACGGCTGTCGATGAGCCGGTTCAGGAAGTCCTTCCGCAGCTCCTCGTCGCTGGGTCCGGTGCGCTGGGCCGCATTCTCGGCGCGATAGGAGACGATCGACTCCTGCAGCTCGGCCAGGGTGATCGCGTCGTTGTTGACCACGGCGACGATGCGATCGGTGACGGCCTCGTCGGTGTCGTCGGTGGGCCGCTGGCGGACGTCGCCGGGCTTGGGCGCGTCGATCAAGTCAGCCTTGGCCGAGGCGGTGGCCGGGTCGTGGGCCGGCTCCTTCTTCTTGCCGACCAGGGGCACCCAGCTGGGCATGCTGGGCATGGTCGGCAGGGCCGGCAGCGCGCAGCCGCCCAGCAACGCGCCGATGAGCCCGATGGCCAGCAGCCGGGCCTTCATGCGCCGAAGCCGCGCAGCACGCCGAGCAGCGAGTCTCGCGTGGCCGGCCAGCCGCCGGTGGCGATGGCGGCCTCCACCGTGAACTCGCGCCGCATCCGGAGCCGGCCGCGACTGGCCTGGATGGCGGCGACCAGACGTTGGGGCTCGATGGAGGTCCCGGGCGAGAACGTGATCACCGCCTTGCCTTCCCCGGCTTCGACGCGCTCCACGCCGAGGACGCGGGCCGCGATGCGGATACGGACGATGTCGACGAGCTGCTCGGCCGGCTCGGGCAGCGGTCCGAAGCGATCCTGGAGCTCGGCGCGCAGGTCGGCGAGCTCGTCGTCGCCGGCGGCGCCGGCGAGCCGCTTGTAGAAAGCCAGTCGCTGGTTGACCTCAGGAACGTACTCCTCAGGCAAGAACCCTTCGACCGAAACGCTGATGACCGGTTCGACGGCGACCCCGGTCCGATCGCCCCTCAATTCTTGCACAGCTTCCGCGAGAAGCTTCGAGTAAAGATCGTAGCCGACCGCCGCGATGTGCCCGTGCTGCTCGGCGCCCAGGAGGTTGCCCGCCCCCCGGATCTCGAGGTCGCGCAGCGCCAGCTTGAACCCCGAACCCAGCTCGGTCAGCTCCTGGAGCGCCCGCAGCCGCCGCTGGGCCTCGTCGTCCACCCGGCCGTCGGCCGGCACCAGAAGATAGCAGAAAGCCTGCAGGCGTTCACGACCGACCCGGCCCCGGAGCTGGTAGAGCTGGGCCAGGCCGAAGCGGTCGGCGCGATTGATGATGATCGTGTTCGAGGACGGGATATCGAGGCCCGACTCCACGATGGCGGTCGACACCAGGATGTCGGCCTGGCCGCTGACGAACCGCACCATCGTCGCTTCCAGCTCGCGCTCGTTCATCTGGAAGTGGCCCATGATGACCCGCGCGTCGGGCACCAGCTCCTGGATGAACCGCGTCATCGAGGTCAGCGACTGGACCCGATTGTGGACGAAGAAGACCTGGCCGCCCCGCTGCAGCTCGCGCTCGAGCGCCTCCTTGATGACGGCCTTGCTGAACCGCCGCACGACGGTCTCGATGGGCAGGCGATCGAGCGGCGGGGTCTCGATGACCGACATGTCGCGCACGCCGGAGAGCGACATGTAGAGCGTACGCGGGATCGGCGTCGCGGTCAGCGCCAGCACGTCCACCGAGGCGCGGAGCTGCTTCATCCGCTCCTTGTGGGCGACGCCGAAGCGGTGCTCCTCGTCCACGATCATCAGCCCGAGGTTCTTGAAGGCGACGTCCTTGGACAGCAGCCGGTGGGTACCGATCACGACGTCCACCGTGCCCTGCCGCAACCCCTCCACCACGGCCCTCTGCTCCTTGGGCGAGCGGAAGCGCGAGAGCAGCTCGACCTTGGCCGGGAACGGCCCGAACCGGTCGCTGAAGGTGGACCAGTGCTGCTGGGCCAGCACCGTCGTCGGCACGAGCACGGCCACCTGGTAGCCGTCGCCGACCGCCTTGAACGCGGCGCGCAGCGCGACCTCCGTCTTGCCATAGCCGACGTCGCCGGCGACCAGCCGGTCCATCGGCCGGCCGGTCTGCATGTCGCGCTTGACCTCCTCGATCGCCCGCAGCTGATCCGGCGTTTCCTCGAAGCGGAACGCCGCCTCGAACTCGCGCTGCCACGGGGAGTCGGCGGTGAACGGATGCCCCTCGGCCACCGCGCGCTGCGCGTAGAGCTTCAGCAGCCCCTCGGCCATCTCCCGCAGGGCGGCCCGCACCGACTCCTTCACGCGCTGCCAGGAGGCGCCGCCCATGCGGTCGAGCTTGGCGGCGCCCTCGTCGCCCCCGAGGTACTTCGACACCAGATCGAGGCGCTCGACGGGCACGTAGAGTCGCCCTCCCTCGGAGTACTCGAGCAGCAGGAAGTCGCCCTCACGATCGCCGACGGACATCGTGCGCAGCCCGAGATAGCGGCCGATGCCGTGATCCTCGTGGACCACCAGGTCGCCGACCGCGAGATCCGTGAAGGCGGTGAGCGCGGCGCCGCGCTGGTACTTCGGCCGGCGTAGCGCGCGGCGGCGAGCGCCGAAGATCTCGGCCTCGGTGAGGAGCACGAGGCCCACCGCCGAGATGGCGATCCCGGCCGAGCACTCGCCGACGACGATCGCCGGCGACTCCGGCGCGTCGATGGCCCCCGCGATCGGCACCTCGGCGTCGTGGTCGCGCAGGATCTGGCGCAGATGCTCGGCCTGGTGCTCGTCGGCCACGACCAGCCGGACGGTGAACCCCTCGGCGCGCCAGCGGCCGAGCGCCTCGGTGAGCTGGGCGAAGTGGCCCGTGAAGCGCGGCACCTCCTGGGTGTCGAGCACGTGCTCGGCCCCGGTGCCGGCCACCAGCTCCAGCTCGACGCGGGGCCGCTCGCCCAGCACCGCGCGCAGGGGCCGGCGGCCCGGCGTCTCCTCCGAGGTCTCGTCGAGCAGCGCCGGCGCGTCGAGGATCACCGGGGCGGTGGCGGGCACGTAGTCGAGCAGATGGGCGGCCCCGTCCGTCTCGTCGGCGGGGGCGACGAGCGGCAGCACCAGCAGCTCGTCGAGGGCGTCGGTCGAGCGCTGCGTGGTGGGATCGAAGCGGCGGATGGACTCGACGTCGTCGCCGAAGAACTCCAGTCGCACGGGGCTCGGATAGCTGGGGACGAAGGCGTCGACGATGCCGCCCCGCACGCTCCACTGCCCGACCTCGACGACCGTCTCGGCGCGCTCGTACCCGGCCGTCTCGAACGCCTCCAGCAGCAGCTCGCGCTCGAGGCGGTCGCCGACCCCGATGCGAAGCGTCCGCGCCGAGAATTCGGCCGGCGCCGGCAGCGTGGTGTCGAGTCCAGCTGGCGTGGCGACGACCACCACCGGCTCGCCGGCCGCCAGCCGGCGGGCGATCACCGCGCGCTCGGCGTCGGCCTCGCGGTGGTGGCCGCCGCGCCAGAGCCGCGGCTCGCGCTCGGGGAACTCCAGCACCGGCGCGCCGAAGAACTTGAGGTCCTGTGCCCAGCGGTGGGCATCGGCCATGGAGCGGACCACGATCACGGCCGGCCGGGGATGCGATTGCAGGAGCTGGGCGATGACGAGCGGGCGGGATGAGCCGGCGAGCCCGGCGACGCGCAGGCAGACGTCTGCCTCGGCGAAGGCCTTCGCCAAGCCTTGGAACGCCTGCCATTCCTTCAACATCGCCGAGGTTTCACGGTATCACGGGCTGCCGCCGGGACACGGCGCCGGCCGACCGGCTAGCGTGTGCCCTTGGCCAGGTAGAAGGAGAGGGTCTCCAGCTCGATCGAGAGATCGACGTTCTTGAGCCGGACCTCGCGCCCCACCCGCAGGCGCGTCGGCGCGAAGTTGAGCACGGCCTTGATGCCGGCCGCGACGAGCTGCTCGGTCACGGTCTGGGCGGCCTCCGGCGGCACCGCCACGATCGCGATCTGGATGCCGCGCGCCTTGATCTCCCGCGCCATCTCGCGGCTCGCCACGATCGGCACCGAATCGACCTCGCGGCCGATCTTGGCGGGGTCGTCGTCGATCACCATCGCGATGCGGAAGCCCTGGCGGGCGAATCCCTTGTAGTGGAAGAGCGCGGAGCCCAGGTTGCCGAAGCCGACCAGGGCGACCGCCCACTCACGATCGAGACCGAGAATACGCTGCAGCTCGGCCTTGAGCCCGGAGACGTAGTAGCCGATGCCACGCACGCCGAACTCGCCAAAGTAGGCGAGGTCCTTGCGCACCTGCGCCGAGTTCAGGCTGAAGCGCTCGGCCAGCTCCTGGGAGGAGATCGTCTTCACGCCGTCCTCCTCCAGCTGGAGCAGGCAACGCGTGTACACCGAGAGACGACGGATCGTCATCTCGGGGATCTTCGGCAGGCGAGGGCTCGAGCGCGCCATGTGCGACGGCGGCGCGAGCCGCGCTCGCGCCGCCGAAACCCGGTGCGCCGCTATTTGATCGGTTGCACGAACAGCAGGATCATCGCCACGACCAGGACGTAGATCGCCAGCGACTCGATCAGCGCCAGACCGATGATCATCGCGGTCTGGATGCGCGCCGCGGCGCCGGGCTGGCGCGCCATGGCGTCGACAGCCGAGGCCACCGCCTTGCCCTGCCCGAGCGCGCACAGGCCCGCCGCGAAGGCCATGGCGAAGCCGGCCACCAGGACCGCGTACGGCCCCACCAGGCTGCCGCCGCCGGCGGGTGCGTCCGCGGCGAGCGCCAGCCCCGGAACTGCCAGAACTGCGAGACCTGCCAGGATGAGTGAACGTCGCACGACCGCCCTCCTCTGTACGTGTGGTCTGCTAGTGATGCGCCGGATGGTGCTCGCCCCCGTGATGCTCGGCCTCCTCGATGGCTCCCGAGATGTAGAGCATCGTGAGCATCACGAAGATGAACGCCTGGAGGAACGACACCAGGATCTTGAGCGGGTACAGGAACCCGACGGTGAAGACGATCATCACCAGGCCGCCGAGGCCGCCGACGACGGCGCCGAGCGGATTGCCGGACAGGGCCCAGCCGATGAGGCCGTCGAGGCCCATCAGGAAGAAGATGATCGCCAGCAGGATGTGACCGCCGAACATGTTGCCGAACAGCCGCAGCGTGAGCGACAGCGGCCGGGCCAGGTGGCTGATGATCTCGATGACGAACATCAGCGGCTTCAGCGCGAGCGGTACCGGCCCCATGAAGTGCTTCAGATAGGTGAGCGGGCCCTGCTTGCGGATACCGATGTAGTGATAGGCAAAGAAGACGACCAGCGCGCAGGCGGCGGTCGTGTTCAGGTTCGTGGTCGGCCCGTTCATGCCGGGCACCAGGCTCAGCAGGTTGGCGACCAGGATGAACAGGCCCAGGGTCGCGATGAGGGGCAGGAAGGGCCGGCCCTCGCGGCCGATGACGTCGTCGATCATCTGCTGGAACTGCTCGAGCACCACCTCGAAGAAGTTCTGCAGGCCGCGCGGCACCATCTGGACGTTGCGGGAGGCGACGAACGCGGCGACGGTCAGGATCGCCATCACCACCCACGTGTAGGTCACGTGATCGGGGATCCCGGGCAGCCGGAAGATCGGCGCGTGCTCGATGACGCTCACGCTCGGCCCTCCTCACGGGCCAGGCGGAGGCCCTGCAGGAGCACGGCGAACGGCAGGACGCTGTAGCCGACCAGCCACGCGACCGGATGCGCCCAGCCCCCGACGAAGAGCAGCACGGCCGCGCCGCTCACGGCGACGAAGCGCAGCCCCGCCATCAGCAGCCACGGCGCAGTCGGGACCGGATCGGCGTCGGTGAGCGCACGCACGCGGGCGGCCAGCACCCGGAAGCTGAGGAGACCGAGCGCGCCGCCGGCCAACACGCCGAGGGCGCCGGGCGCGCCGCCCAGCCAGCCGGCGACGACTGCCGCCGCCAGCACCGCGAGCGTCGTTCGCTGCGTCACGCCGGTCGTCAGATCACTTACCGTCATCGATATCCCGTTCCGCTCGCTTCACCGCTCGAAAGAGGTTCACGAACCCCGCGGCGATGCCGAACAGCAGTCCGATCAGCGTCAGCCAGGGCGAGGTCCCGAGCCACCGGTCCAGGTAGTAGCCACCGGCCAGACCGATGACCGTGGCTACGACCAGCGTCATTCCAATGGTCGACAGCTCACCCAGCGCTTTCCAGGCGTTCGGCTCCCCGGGTGGCGCCATGTGAAGCGAAACACTAGCACAGCGATCCGGCGCCGACAAGCACGCGCAAGCGTCTGATTTAATGAACGAATGCGGATCGTCCTGGCCGAGGGGTCAGTACAACCGCTACCCGAACATGCCGCCCATGCGCGCCCCGGCCACGCGGTTGATCACGAGCACCGTGAGCGCGGCCACGACGATCAGAATCATGCCGAGCGCGGCCGCCTCGTTGGCGCTGCCCGCGATGTAGAAGGCAAAGATGCCGACCGGGATCGTCTCCCAGCCGCCCAGCGAGAGAAACAGAACGGCCGAGGCCTCCTGGAGCGACGTCACGAACGAGAAGAGCGAGCCGACCAGCACGCCGCGCCAGATCAGCGGCAGCGTGATGTCGCGAAAGCTGCGCGGTCCCGTCGCGCCCACGCTGGCCGCGGCTTCCTCCATCGAGCGGTGCACGAGCAGCAGCGAGGCGTAGGCGCCGCGCACCGTGTAGGGCAGCCGGCGGATGCAGAGCACGAGCGGCAGCACGATCCAGAGACTGGTCAGCTTGAGATCGAGCCACGGCAGCGGGACGTGGAAGGCGCGGATGTAGGCGATGCCGATCGCGGTGCCCGGCAGCGCCAGGATCAGCGTGTTGAGCCCGTCGAGCGTGTCGCGTCCGGGCGCGCGCGTGCGGGCCAGGATCCAGGCGATGGGCACGCCGAGCACGACGCAACCGAGCCCGGCCAGCGTCGAATAGAGGAAGCTGTTCACGATGTACTTCGGCGTCTCCACGATCACGCGCTCGTAGTACTGCAGCGTGTACTGCAGCGGAAACGGCGTCAGCGACCAGCCCTTGCCGACCGAGGCCAGGCCCACGCCGAGGTACGGCACGAAGGCGGCGAGCATCAGCAGCGACAGGAACGCGATGGCGCCGGCCTGGGTCAGCGGCGACAGCCGGCGGCGGGCCACGCGCGAGTACGCCAGCGAGGAGTAGTCCTTGATCGCCACGTAGCGGCGCGCCGCCACCAGGAACACGAGGGCCAGGACGACCATGAGCGCCGAGATCACGATGCCCATCCGGAAGAGCCGGCGGTCGACGAACTGCACGATGTTGAGGTAGGCCTGGGCGGCCAGCAGGTCGTGCACGCCGAGCACGAGCGGCGTGGCGAAGTCGGAGAAGGTCCAGATGAACACGAGCAGCGCGCCGGCCACGTAGCCCGGGGTGGTGAGCGGCAGCGTGATGGTGCGCAGCGTGTGCCAGCCGCGGGCGCCCACGCTCTCGGCCGCCTCCTCCAGCGAGGGGTCGATCTTGGCCAGCGCGTCGAGCACGTTGAGCGTGATCATCGGGAACAGGTGCAGCGTCTCCACCAGCAGCACGCCGTGGACGCCGTAGACGAAGTTGATGGGCCGGGTGACGTCGAACCAGTCGTGCAGGAGAACGTTCACGGTGCCGGCCCGCCCCATGATGAACGTGAACCCCAGGACGCCCACCAGGGGCGGCGAGATGATCGGGATCAGCGTGAGATAGCCGAAGAGGTCGCGACCGCGGAAGTCGAAGCGCACGAGCAGGAACGCCACCGCGAAGCCGAGCACGGAGGTGCACGCGACGGTGGCCAGGCCGAGCAGGATCGAGTTCCAGAGCGACCGCACGTAGTAGGCGTCGCCGGCGAACGTCGCGAAGTTCACCAGCGTGAACCGCCCCGCCTCGTCGGTGAACGCGTCATAGAAGATCCGCAGCAGCGGATAGACGAGGAAGACGATGAGGAAGAGCCAGATCGCCCCGTAGCCGAGCGCCGGCAGGATCGGCCGGGCCGGGCGCGCCGCCGGCAGCGTCTCCTCGCGGCTGCTCACCCGCTACTCGTCCGGCAGCGTCAGCGCGACCGACGCCGGGAAGCCCACCCGCACCGATTCGCCGACCGCCAGCGGCTGGTGGTGCCAGGCGTCGCGCACGTCGACCTTGAGCAGGACGCCGGCCGGCGTCTCGACGTCGTAGCGGATCGCGTTGCCGAGGTAGGACGCGAAGGCCACCCGGCCGTCGAAGACGTTGTCGCCTCCCGCCCCCAGCGTGACGTTCTCGGGGCGCACCGCCAGCACGCAGCGCGAGCCGGGGGTCACGCCGTCACCCGGGCGTCCGCGGACGAGCCCGAGCGGCGTCTCGACCACGAGGCGGCCGTCGCCCCGCTCCGTGCACACGCCCGGGATGAAGTTGTTGGTGCCCACGAAATCGGCGACGAAGCGATTGGCCGGGCGCTCGTAGAGCGCCTTGGGATCGGCCACCTGCTGGATGCGTCCGTCGCGCATCACCGCGATCCGATCGGACAGCGACAGGGCCTCCTCCTGGTCGTGGGTGACGTAGACGGTCGTGATGCGGAGCGCCTGCTGCAGCAGCCGGATCTCGCCGCGCACCTGCACGCGGATCTTGGCGTCGAGGTTGGACAGGGGCTCGTCCAGCAACAGGATGTCCGGATTCAACACGAGGGCCCGTGCGAGCGCCACCCGCTGCTGCTGGCCGCCGGAGAGCTGGCCCGGGTAGCGGTGCTCCAGCCCGACGAGGTTGACCTGGCGCAGGCCGCGCTCGAGCCGCTCGGCGATCTCGACGGCGGGGAGCTTGCGCAGCCGCAGGCCGTAGCTGACGTTCGCCCGCACGGTCATGTGCGGCCACAGCGCGTAGTTCTGGAACACCATGCCGATGTTCCGCTCGTAGGGCGCCAGCCGGTCGACCCGCCGCTCGCCGAACCAGATCTCGCCGCCGTCGGGACGGTAGAAGCCCGCGATCAGGCGCAGGAGCGTGGTCTTGCCGCACCCCGACGGCCCCAGCAGCGTGAAGAGCTCGCCGTCGGCGATGTCGAGGGTGGCGCCGTCCACGGCCGTCGTGGTCGCGAAGCGCTTGACGACCTCGCGAACGGCGATCTTCACCTAGTCCGGCTTCTTCCAGACGGCTTCGATGTCGGAGCGGAAGCGGGTCTTGAGCGCCTCCGAGCGCTTGGCGGCCACGGCCTCGTCGTAGACGTTGGAGACGTCGCCGTCGAAGTACGAGCGCACCCCGCCGGTGAACTGCACGGCCAGCTCGGCCGTCGAGCCGGGCGCGCCCTGGACCTTGTACTTCGGCGTGATCGGGAACAGGCCGCGCTCCATGAACACCCGCTGGCCGCGCTCGGTGAGGAGGAACTCGATGAACGCGCGCGCGGCCTTCGGGTTGCGCGAGCCGGCCAGGATGGCCATCGGCTCCGGCGTGACGAAGGCGTTCTTGGGCGCCACGTACCGGATGTCGAAGCCGGCCAGCTTCTCCTCGAACGCCATGTAGGACGGCACCGCGAAGCCGGCCGCGAACTCGCCCTTGGCGACGACGGTCGGCACGTCCCGGCTGCGCGCGGTGAAGTGCCCGGTGTTGGCCGCGAGCTTCTTCAGCCACTCCCACCCCTTCTCCTCGCCGTACATCGACAGCATCACCTCGTACGTCGCGTTCGACGACGACGAGCGCGTCGGCGCGCACTGCACGACCTCGCCCCGGAGCTTGGGATTGAGCAGGTCCTCCCAGTCCTTGGGCTCGGCGAGGCCGAGCCGCTTGAACTTCACCGGGTGGTAGACGAGCCCGTACGGCTCCAGCGCGGTGCCCACCCAGAAGCGATCCTTGTCCTTGAGCGGAATGGGCTTCGGCTTGCCGATCGAGGCCGGGATCGAGTCCCACAGCTCCTTGCTGATCTCGATCTTCTGCAGCAGCTTCTGCTCGGCCAGCTTCTCGAACAGCGCCGACTCGCCTCCCCAGAAGATGTCGGCGTCGGGCCGGCCCTTCCATTCCACGATGCGACCGTAGGCCACCGGCGTCCCGGCCGGGATCGCGTTGGTCTTGACGGTGACGTTCCACTTCTCCTTGGCGTAGTCGGCGAAGGCCTTGAGCGCGGCGTCGTGGATGAACTTGGACACCGGCGTGATCAGGGTGAGCTCGCCCTCGATGGGCGCCTGGGCGCCGGCGCCGGCCGCGAGGCCGACGACGAGCGCGACGAGCACGATCAGCGCGACCGGATGTCTCATGCGGAGCTCTCCTTTTCCCAGTGGCGTGAGCGTTCGACGGCGCGGCGCCAGCCCTCGTAACGACGGGCGCGCGTGGCCGGATCCATGCGGGGCGTGAAGGTGCGGTCGATGGCCTGCCGCGCGGCCAGCGCGTCGAGCGAGCGCCAGAAGCCGCTGCCGAGCCCGGCCAGCAAGGCGGCGCCGAGCGCGGTCGTCTCGATGACCCGCGGGCGAATCACGGCGGCGTCGAGGACGTCGGCCTGGAACTGGCAGAGGAAGTCGTTGGCGACGGCGCCGCCGTCCACCTTCAGCGCGCGCAGCGGCACCCGGGCGTCGGCGGCCATGGCCTCCAGCACGTCACGGCTCTGGTAGGCGATGGCCTCCAGCGTGGCCCGGACCAGGTGCGCGCGGGTGGTGCCGCGCGTGAGGCCGACGATGGTGCCGCGCGCGTACTGGTCCCAGTAGGGAGCGCCGAGGCCGACGAAGGCCGGGACGAAGTAGACGCCGCCGGTGTCGCCGACCGACTCCGCCAGCGCCCGCGTCTCGTCGGCGCGCGCGATCACCCCGAGGCCGTCGCGCAGCCACTGCACGGCGGCGCCGGCGATGAACACGCTGCCCTCCAGGGCGTAGGTCGCCCGCCCGCCGATGCGCCAGGCCACGGTCGTGAGCAGGCCGTGACCGGAGGCGACCGGGTCGGCACCGGTGTTGAGCAGCACGAAGCAGCCCGTGCCGTAGGTGTTCTTGGCGCTACCGACCTCGTAGCAGGCCTGGCCGAACAGGGCCGCCTGCTGATCGCCCGCGATGCCGGCGATCGGCACGCCGGCCGGCAGCCAGCCCATCTCACTCGTCTCCGCGCACCGGCCGGAGGAGTCGACGACGGCGGGCAACACCTCGTGGGGGACGCCGAGCAGCTCGAGCATCTCCGCGTCCCAGTCCACGGACTTCAGATTCAGGCAGAGCGTGCGCGAGGCGTTGGTGGCGTCGGTCGCGTGCACGCGGCCGCCGGTGAGCTTCCAGAGCAGCCAGGCGTCGACGGTGCCGAACGCCAGCTCGCCACGCTCGGCCCGGCGGCGGGCGCCGGGGACGTGATCGAGGAGCCAGCCGATCTTGGTGCCGGAGAAGTAGGCGTCGAGCACGAGCCCGGTGCGCTCGCGCACGAGCGGCTCCGCGCCCTTCGCCTTCAGCGCGTCGCAGATCGCGGCCGTGCGCCGGCACTGCCAGACGATCGCGCGATGGATCGGCGTACCCGTCGCGCGATCCCAGACGATCGTGGTCTCCCGCTGGTTGGTGATGCCGACGGCGGCGATCTCGCCCGCCGTCACGCCCGCCTCGGCCAGCGCGCGCCGCGCCGCCGCGCCGACGGTGGACCAGATCTCCTCGGGATCGTGCTCGACCCAGCCCGGCTGCGGATAGTGCTGCGTCAGCTCGGCGTAGCCGCGCGCGCGCACGGCGCCCTCGGCGTCGACCAGGAGCGCCGTCGAGCCCGTGGTGCCTTGATCCAGCGCGAGGATGTAGCGGCGGGCCGACATCGATGGACGAGAGTACTCCAAAACGGCGACCGCGCGGTCGGGGCTTTCACGGCGCGCGGCCGGCCAGCCGCAGCGCCAGGTCGGGATGATCGGACATGACCAGATCGACGCCCAGGTCGAGCATGCGGCGCAGGTCCGGCTCGGTGTTCACGGTCCACGCCGAGAGCCGCACGCGGGCCCCGCGGGCGGCGGCGATCACCCGCGCGTCGATCGCGCGATGGTCCATGCCGAGGTCGCTGGCGCCGACCTCGCTCGCCCAGCGGACCGCCTCCGGCGGCTCGGCGCGCGCGGTCTCGAGCCGGCGTCCCGAGACGAGCAGCATGGTGCGCTGCGCGCGGTCGAGCTCGTGCAGCCGACGGATCGTCGCCTCGTCGAAGGCCTGGATGGTGGCCCGCTCACCGAAGCGCCGGGCCGCCAGCGCCGCCAGCACCTTCTCCTCGACGCCGGGATAGCGCCGGCCGCCGCGCGCCGTCTTGATCTCCGGCAGCACCTGGACCGGCGGCCCCGCCGTGTCGAGGACCTCGGCCAGCGTCGGTACGGACTCGTGCGTCACGCCGCCGTCGCGCCCACGCAGACGCAGCGTGCGCAGCTGTGCCAGCGTCGTGTCGGCGACGGCGCCGTGGCCCGTGGTCGTGCGCTCCAGCGTGGCGTCGTGGATCACGACCAGCTCGCCATCGGCCGTGAGATGGACGTCGAACTCCAGGACGTCGACGCCGAGCGCGACGGCGCTGCGGAAGGCCATCGGGCTGTTCTCCGGCCACAGGGCGGCGCCGCCGCGATGCGCCGCGACGAGCCAGCTCGAACCGGCCGGCGCGGTGGCCACCAGTCCGAGGACGCCGAGCATCGCCGCGAGCGCGCGGACCATCTCTCTACGCGAGCGGCGACGGCACGCGCGTCACGGCCCGCAACAGCCACGGCGAGGCCAGCGCGAGACCGCCGACGAGAATGCCCATCGCCAGCGGCAGGAGCCCGAAGCCGCCCAGCAGCCCGCCGCCGCGCGCGGCGCTGCGCTCCGCCGCCTGGAGCGCGAGCACTCCGCTGAGGACGAGCAGGAACGAGCCGGCGACGGTGATGATGTGCGTCCACCGCAACGCGCGGACCACGCCCGGCGTGAGCCGCCAGAAGCTACGGACGCCCATGACGAGCACCCACACCGGGAACGCGACGGATGGCAGGAGGACCAGCGCCGGGAGCGGCGGCAGCTTCGCCAGGGCCCGGGGCGACGAGACCCCGGCGAGCAGGGCCATCGGCAGCAGCAGGAGGACTCCCATCAGCACGTGCGCCACCCCGAGCAGGACGCGTAACGCGGTGGCTCGACCGCTCATCCCGCCGCGACTCAGTCGACGGCGACCACGCGCGGCGGGCCAAGCGGCCGGCGCTGCAGAAAGCCGGTGCCGGTCACCCTGGTGACACCGAGATTCTTCCGATAGCCGATCGCCAGCGTCTTGACGATGGAGCTCTCGGCCCACCGGCTGCACCGGCTCAGACACTCGGACTCGCTCGTGCCCGGCGGCGCGCCGCCCGGGAAGAAGGCCGTCGCCTTCCCCTCCACCGTCGGCTCGCCGCCGTTCGCGTCGAAGAACCGCACGAAGAGTCCGCCGCCAACACCGTCGCCGTACTGGATCGGAGCCCAGTCCGGCTCGGCCGCGTCACCGATGACCGTCGACAGCCCGAGCAGCCCGACGACGATCAGCGCCGCCGCGCCGGATGTCATGCCTCGGCCTGCAGCCGCGTGACGAGGTCGGCGCGATCGCTGATGATCACGTCCACGCCCAGAGCGGCCAGCCGGCGCATCGTCGGCTCGTCGTTGACGGTGAAGACGCCGACGGAGATCTTCGCGCGGTGGGCCGCCTCCACCACGGCGGCGTCGCAGAGTGAGTAGTGCACGCCGAGGAAGCTGGCCCGAGCCTCCCTCGCCCAGGCGACGGTCTCGACCGGCCGTGCCCCGGACTGCTCGACGTGACGCCGGTCGACCAGCAGCGTCGTCGGCTGCTCCGGCGCCAGGGCACGAACCTCGGCCAGCACGGCGGGATTGAAGGCCATGATGAACGTCCGGTCGGAGACGCCGGCCGAGCGCAGCAGGTCCAGCACGTTGCGCTCGAGCCCCTCGTAGCGCGGACCCGGCACGGCGGTCACCCGTTCGCCCTGACGCTCGTATCGCACCGCCGGGCCCGGCGTCTTGACCTCCACCAGCAGCGCCGCCCCGGCCGGTCCCGCCAGCGCCAGCACCTCGTCGAGCGTCGGCACCCAGTCGTCGGTGAGCACGCCGTCGGGGCCGCGCAGCCGCGCGCGCTTGAGGTCGGCGGTGGTGGAGGCCGCGACAGGGCCGGTGCCGCTGCTCGTGCGCTCGAGCGTGGGATCGTGGATCACCGCCACCGCCCCGTCGGCGGTGAGATGGACGTCGAGCTCGAGGATCCGGGCGCCGAGCGCGAGGGCGTTGCGGAACGCGCTGAGGCTGTTCTCCGGCCACTGGGCGGCGCCGCCGCGGTGGGCCACGTAGCGCGTCGGCATCCTACTTCTCGGTCTCGATGAGGCCCTTGACGAACCAGCGCTGCATCACGACGATCACGGCCACGGGCGGGAGCAGAACCATGACGGCCGCCGCCATGATGACGTTCCACTCGGCCAGCTGCGAACCACCGCGCGGCACGAGTGATTCGACGCCGACGACGGCGGTCCGCATCTCCGGCGTGGTGGTGATCATCAGCGGCCAGAGGTATTCGTTCCAGCCGTAGACGAACAGGATGACGAAGAGGGCGGCAATGTTCGCCTTGGACAGCGGCAGCAGGATCGACCACAGGAAGCGCAGGGGCCCGGCGCCGTCCAGCTGCGCGGCCTCCGCCAGCGAGTCGGGGATGGTCTGGTAGAACTGGCGGAACAGGAAGGTGCCGGTCGCCGAAGCCATGAGCGGGACCGTCAGCCCCCAGTACGTGTTCACCCACCCGAGCTGGGTCATGACCTCGTACGTGGAGACGATACGCACGGGGATCGGGAGCATCAGGGTCACGAAGATCATCCAGAACACGAGCCACTTGCCACGGAAATCGAAGTAGACGATGGCGAAGGCGGACAGCAGCGAGATGGTGATCTTGCCGACCGCGATGGCCAGCGCCATCACCGCGCTGTTGAAGAGCAGCCGGCCCATCTTGGCGCGCTGCCACGCCTCCGCGTAGTTCTGCAGCAGCGCCGTCGACGGCAGCAGCCGCGGGGGCAGGCTCGTGGCCTGGCCGACCGTCTGCGTGCTGATCACGACGGCGTAGTACAGCGGGAACGCGAGGACGGCCACGGACGCGAGCAGGATGGCGTGGGCCGTGAACCCGCTCCAGTCCCGCCGGCGCCGCCGGGCCGTGACGGCGAGCCCCACCGTGGCCGTGGCCTCCACCGCGCGCGCCATCAGTAGTTGACCCTCTTCTCGGCGAAGCGGAACTGGAACGCGGTCAACCCGATGACGACGGCCATGAGCACGACCGACTGCGCAGCCGAGATGCCCAGCTGGAGGTTCTCGAACCCGTCCTTCCACGCCTTGTAGACGAGGATCGACGTGGCGTCGCCGGGGCCGCCCTGGGTGACCGAGTGCACGAGGCCGAACGTGTCGAAGAAGGCGAACGTCATGTTCAGCGTGAACAGGAAGAATGTCACCGGCGACAAGAGCGGAAACGTGATGGCGAGGAAGCGGCGGATGGGTCCGGCGCCGTCGACGCTCGCCGCCTCCAGCACCGAGGTCTCGATGCCCTGCAGGCCGGCCAGGTAGAAGGCCAGGTTGTAGCCGAATTGCTTCCAGATGGCGGCGACGATGATCAGGGTCATCGCCACCCAGCCTTTCAGGAACCAGTTGAACTGGTACGCGGTGACGAAGGACAGCACGTAGGGCAGCACGCCGTACGACGGATGAAAGATGAAGAGCCACAGGATGCCGGCGATGGCCGGCGCGATGCCGTAGGGCCACAGCAGCAAGGACCGGTAGACGCCGAGGCCACGGATCTTCGCGTTGGCGAGGGCGGCCAGGACGAGGGCCAGGGCCAGGCCGATCACGGTGACGAAGAAGGCGAAGACCACGCTGGTCATCGCGCTCCGCACGTAGGCCGCGTCGTTGAAGAGCCGCGCGAAGTTGCCCCATCCGACGAAGATCAGGCGGTCCCCGAAGGGGGAGGCCCGGTAGAGGGACAGGCGCACCGAATCCAGGGCGGGCCAGTAGAAGAAGACGACCGTGATGGCGACCTGCGGCGCCACCAGCGCATACGGCAACCAGCGGTTGCGAAAGACGGTCCGCTTCATCGCCGGCCGTCGTCCCCCGCCCTACTTGTAGAGCGCCGCGAACTCCTTGAGGATGTCGTTCGACTTCGCGACGGCGTCGTCGAGCCCTTGCTTGGCCGTCTTCTTGCCCGCGAAGACGTTCTCCATCTGCTCCTCGATCGCGTCGCGGACCGATCCGTAGTTGCCGAGGCGCAGCCCCTGGCTGTTGGGCGTCGTCTTGCCCGCGTTCATCTGGGTGACGGACGTCTTGAGGTGCGGGTTCTTGCCGTAGACGCCCGAGGCCTCCATCGTCTTGACCGCGGCCTGGGTCAGCGGCAGGTAGCCCGTGGTCGTCGCCCACCATGCCTGGTTCTCGGTGGAGGCCAGGTACTTGAAGAACCGGGCCACGCCCTTGTACTCCTCCGGCTTGGCGCCCTTCATCACCCACAGGGTCGCGCCGCCGATGATCGAATTGCCCTGCGGGAAGCCGGCCATGTGGGGCAGCGGGGCCGTGCCCCACGCGAACTTGCCCTCGGCGGTCTTGGTGATGTTGCCGATGTACGCGGACGACGTCGTGAAGATCCCGCACTCGCCGCCGCCCATGTTCGCCTCGGCCTTGTTCAGGCGGCCGTTGTACGTGAACCAGCCCTCCTTGGCGCCCCGCTGGAGGAGCTCGAGCATCTTCACGCCGAACGGCCCGTTGATCTTGAGCGTCGTCGCCAGCCCGTCGAAGCCGTTGGCGTGATCAGCGAAGGGCTGATCGTGGTAGGCGTGCATCGTCTCCATGAGCACCCACGAGGGCCAGCCGGTGCTGTAGCCGCACTTGGCGCCGCCGGCCACCAGCTTCTTGGCCATGGCCTCGACCTCGTCCCACGTCGCCGGCGGCTTGTCGGCCAGGCCCGCCTTCTTGAAGAGGTCCTTGTTGTAGTAGAGGATCGGCGTCGACGAGTTGAACGCCATCGAGTAGAGATTGCCGCCGCTCGAGTAGTACGTCTTGACGGGACCGATGAGATCGTTCCAGTCGATCGCGATGTTGTTGTCCTTCATCAGCTGAAAGACCGGGTAGATCGCGCCCGACGACAGCATGGTCTGGGTGCCGACCTCGTAGACCTGCACGACGTGAGGCGCCTGCTTGGCCCGATAGGCCGCGATGGCGGCGTTGAGCGTCTCCGGGTAGGAGCCCTTGAAGATCGCCTTCACCTCGTACTCGTTCTGCGAGGCGTTGAACTTGGCGGCGATCTCGTTCACGCGCTCGCCCAGCGCCGATTGCAGGGCGTGCCACCACACGATCTCGGTCTTGGCCAGCGCGATGCCGGGCAGCGCGAGGATGACGACGGCGACGACGAGCACGGCCGTCGAGAGCGAGCGTGACGAGAACACCCTCATTGGTGGGCCTCCTGGGTCGACTGGAGCGGTGACCGCGGCGACTATAGCACAGGCTTATTACGGCGTTATCACGGCCGTGGCGCCGTCGTGATCCAGCGGGCGATCGCCTCCACCACCTCGGCGTCGAGCCCGACGTAGCCGTGCGCGGCGCGGGCCTCGCAGGGTCCCGACTGGGGCGCGTCGCCGCCGTCGAACGTCAGTAGCTCACGCCGCGGCGTCGACCTCAGGTCGCGCATGAGGCCGACCGTGTCGGCGTACGGCGTCCCCGGGCAGGCATCGCGGCGATGGTGGACGAGCAGGGTCGGCACGCGGATGTCCTTCAAGCGCACGTCGCCGACCGACTCCGGGCGCTCGCGGCCCTGGCGCGTCACCGTCGAGGTGAGCACCAGGCCGTCCGGCCCGCCGGTCGTCAGCCGGGCGGCCGCGTTGGCGGCGGACACGGTGCCCATGCTGGTGCCGACGAGCCACACCGGCACCGCGGCCTCCGCCCGGAGCGCCGCCAGCACCGCGCGCACGTCGTCGGCGTGCGCGGCGCTGGTGCGAAACCCGTCGAGGTCGGCATGGTCGGAGGGCGCGTCGACGACGGCGACGAGCAGGCCTCGCTCCGCGAAGCGCGCGCGGTTGCGGACGAGGAAGTTGCCGCCGAGCGCGAGGCGCCCGGAGCCGAGGCGCAACGCGCCGTTGCCGCCGGCGAAGAGCACGACGGCGGCGACCGGGCGCTCGGCCGGACGCACGAGGATGAAGGACTGCGTGACGCCCGGCCGCGCGGGAACCGTGCGAACGTCGTCGGCCGCCCCGGCGATTCCGGCGATCAGGACGGACAGCGCGCCGGCGGCGACCACGGCCAGCGCCCGACGCCGCCGCGTCGGCGTCACGCCCGGAAACGCTGGGAGCGCGCGACGTGCGCCTGGTACGCCTCGAGCTCCGCGTCGACACGGCGCGGGCTCCAGCCCAGCAGCGGGGCCAGGCGGTGGGCGATCGTCTCCGCGCAATCGCGCCCCTGACACCGGCTGGTGCCGATGCCGGTGCGGCGCAGCAGGAAGTCCTGCAGCGAGACGGTCAGCTCCTCGTGCACCGCGTGGTGGAGCTGGGCGACGATGTCGGGGTTGGACGGACACAGCGGCTCGGCGCCGCCGGGCACCTTGCCGGCCAGCTCCATCACGCGGCGGTAGTTGCGGCCGTAGAGCGAGACCAGCGTCTCGAGCGTCTCGCGCGAGAGCCCGGTGGCCGCCGTGTCGGCGGAGACGTCCAACCAGGTGTGGGCGTCCACCTGCCCCGCCTCCTCGTCGACGCCATCCAGCGTGAGCCGCGCGGTGCGGGCGGGCGCCGTCGTGCCGAGGATGCGCGTCACGCGGTCGCCCAGCTCCTCGGCCAGGCTCCGGAAGCACGTCAGCTTCGTCCCGGTGATCGACAGGAACCGGCCGCCCGCCTCCTCCACGACCTTGTGGGCGCGCGAGACGTCGGAGGCGCGCGGGCCCTCCTCGAACGACAGCGGCCGCACGCCCGCGTAGGTGTAGACGACCTCGCCGGCGGCGACGCGCGGATCGGGCACCGCGTGACGGACCTCGCCCAGCAGGTAGTCCACCTCGTCGCGCGTGGCGTGCACGCGGTCGAGGTCCCCGTCGAAGTCGGTGTCGGTGGTGCCGACCAGCGAGAACTCGCGCCAGGGGATCACGAAGATCATCCGATCGTCGCGGGTCGAGTGGTAGATCGCCCGCTCGGTCATCCGCGGCAGCAGGCAGTGGATGCCCTTCGTGCGGCGCAGGACGTGGGCGCCGCGATCGTTCACGCCCGCCCGCGCGCGCAGCTCGTCCACCCAGGGCCCGGTCGCGTTGACGATGACCCGCGCGCCCAGCGTGACGACCGCGCCGCTGAGCAGGTCGCGGACGCGGACGCCGTTCGGCGCCCCGCCGGTGTCGCGGCGGATCTCGTCCACCTGCGCGTAGTTGAAGGCCCGGGCGCCGTGGCGGCACGCCGAGAGCACGTTCTCCAGGCACAGCCGCTCGGGGTAGAGCAGCAGGTCGTCGAAGTAGTAGCCGGCCCCGCGCAGATCGTCGGGCCGGATGCCCGGCTCCAGGCTCAGCGCGTCCACCGCCTTCAGGACGCGATAGCGCTCGCGGGTGCGGCCCGGCGTCAGCCAGTCGTAGAGCTTGAGCCCGATGCGCACCTTGATGAGCCCGCGCGACGAGTCGCGGTAGATCGGCACCAGGAACGGCAGCGGCCGTACCAGGTGGGGCGCCAGCCGGCCCAGGCGCTCGCGCTCGGCGAGGGACTCGCGCACGAGGCCGAAGTCGAACATCTCGAGATAGCGCAGACCACCGTGGATCAGCTTCGAGGAGCGGGCGGTGGTGGCGGAGGCGAAGTCGCCCTTCTCGACCAGCGCGACCGACAGGCCGCGGAGCGCCAGGTCGCGGGCGGCGCCGGCGCCGGCCATGCCGCCGCCGAGGATCACGACGTCGTAGTCACCGTCGGCCAGCGCCCAGGGGCGCCCCGTCACGGGCTCAGCCGGCAAGCGCGTTGAGCATCACCGCCAGGCCCAGGCGAAGGCCGACCGGCAGCCCGTCCTCGTTCATCTGGAACTCCGGCGCGTGGTGCGGGTACGGTCCGCCGTCGCGGGGCGCGATCCCGACGCGGAAGTAGCAGCCGGGGCGCGCGTTCAAGAACAGGCTCATGTCGTCACTGGCCATGACCGGCGGCCCGTCGTTCAGCGCGGCGGCGCCCAGCTCGGCCGTCGCGCACTCGCGCACGAACGCCGTCTCCCTGGCGTGGTTGACCACCGCCGGGCAGCCGTCGCCCATGAAGCTGAGCCGCGCCTCGGTGCGGTAGGCGCGCGCGATGTCGGCCGCGTAGTCGGCCAGCCGGCCCTTGAGCTGGGCCCGCACCTGCTCGTTGAACGTCCGCAGCGAGCCGCGCATGACCGCGGTGGCCGGGATGATGTTGTGCTTGGTGCCGCCGACGATCTGGCCGACGGTGAGCACCGCCGTCTCGTAGGCGGCGACCTCGCGCGAGACGAGGTTCTGCATGCCGAGCAGGATGTTGGCGGCGGCGGTGATCGGATCGATCGACAGGTGCGGATAGGCCCCGTGACCGCCGCGCCCGCTGATGTTCACGTCGAAGAAATCCGCCGAGGCCATCGAGGGGCCCGGCACGATGCCCACCTGCCCCACCGCGGTCTGCGTCGTGAGGTGCAGGCCGTAGATCTCGGCGACCCGCGGGTTGTCGAGCGCGCCGGCGGCGATCATCGGCTCCGCCCCGCCGAAGACCTCCTCGGCCGGCTGGAAGACGAACACCGCGGTGCCCGGCAGCTCGCCGCGCCGGGCGGCGAGCATCTCGGCCAGCGTGATCGCGATCGCCGTGTGCCCGTCGTGGCCGCACGCGTGCATGACGCCGGACGTCGACGAGGTGAACGGCGCGTCGAAGGTCTCGGTCAGCGGCAGCGCGTCGATGTCGGCTCGCCAGGCGATCGTGCGGCCCGGCCGGTCACCGTGGAGCACGCCGACGACACCGGTGCGGCCCAGCCCGGTGCGCACGTCGAGCTTCGCGGCGTGCAGGCGCTCGGCGATGATCTCCGCCGTGCGGCGCTCCTCGAAGGACAGCTCGGGATGGCGGTGGAAGTCACGGCGGAGGGCGACGAGGCTGTCGTGGCGGCGGCCGATTTCCTGCGTCCACTCGGGCGTCAGCATTCTCATGGGACCACGATAGTCCGCGCGCGGCCGGTTGCCAAGCCCGCCTCCGCGCGACGCTCAGCTCAGCAGGGCTCGGATCGACGGGAGCACGAGATCGGGCGCCAGCCCGGCGATGCGGGGATCGTCGGCGCGCGTCACGCCGCTGAGGACCAGCACGGTCGCCACCCCCAGGGACTTGCCCATCGTGATGTCGGTCTCGATGCGGTCGCCCACGATCACGCAGTCGCTCGCCCCGACGCCGAGCGTCTCCAGCGCCACCTGCAGGATGATCGGTGACGGCTTGCCCACCACCGTCTCGACGCGCTGCCCGGTCACCGCCTCCACCGCCGCGATCATCCCCGCGCAATCGGGGATCTCGCCGCCCTCGACCGGGCACGTCCGGTCGGGATTCGTCGCGATCAGTCGGGCGTCGTACCGTCGCACGGCCTGCAGCGCCGTGTTGAGCTTGGCGTAGTCGAACGTCCGGTCGAACGCGATGACGACCCAGCGCACCGCCGGGTCGTCGCGGACCTCGAAGCCGTGGGCGCGCAGCTCGCCGATCAGCGGAGGCTCGCCGATCACGAAGATCGGCGCGCCCGGATCGAGCTTCTTCAGGTGCCGCGCCAGCACGATCGAGGAATTGACGACCTCGTCGGGGCCGGTGGGGATGCCCAGCCGCGTGAGCTTGTCGGCGTAGTCGGCGCGCGTGAAGAGCGGCTTGTTGGAGAGGAAGGCGACCCGGCGGCCGGCCGCCCGCAGCGCCGCGATGGTGACGGCGGCGCCCGGCAGCAGCGACTCGCCCAGGTAGACCGTCCCGTCCAGATCGAAGAGCCAGCCTCGGTGGGGCAGGGCGATCTTGGGGTCGGGACTCACCTCAACAGCGGCGCGACGGCGGCCTGGGCGAGGTCGGCGAACGGCGCCGGCACGAGGCCGAGCAGCACGATGCCGACGAGGGCGATCGTCAGCGCCAGCCCGCCGGCGAGCGACGGCGCCACCGCCACGCCCTCACCCTCCGGCTCCCGCATGTACATGTAGACGATCACGCGCAGGTAGTAGTAGGCCGCGATCGCCGAGTTGAGCACCGCGATCACGGTGAGCCAGATGTAGCCCGCGCGGACGGCCGATCCGAAGAGATAGAACTTCGAGACGAAGCCGGCCAGCGGCGGGATGCCGATCAGCGAGAGCAGGAAGAGCCCCAGCGTCGCGGCCAGCACCGGATGACGACGCGCCAGCCCCGCGTAGTCGCCCACCTCCACCGCCTCCTCGCCCGCGCGCGCGCAGAGGCCGATGACCCCGAAGGCGCCGACGGTGGTGAACGTGTAGGCGAGCAGGTAGAAGAGGACGGCGCCGGCGCCCTGGGGGCCGCCGGCGACGAGGCCCATGAGCATGTAGCCGACGTGGGCGATCGACGAGTAGGCCAGCATGCGCTTGAGGTTCGACTGGGCCAGCGCCACCACGTTGCCGAGGGTCATCGTGAGCGCGGCCACACCCCACAGCAGCGCCGACCAGTCGGCCTGGGCGCTGCGCAGCGCGACCACCAGCACGCGGATGAGCGCGGCGAAGGCGGCGGCCTTGGAGCCGGTCGCGATGAGCACGGTGATCGTGGTGGGGGCGCCCTCGTAGACGTCGGGCGCCCACATGTGGAAGGGGACCGAGGAGATCTTGAAGCCGAAGCCGACCAGCATCAGGCCGAGGCCGACGAGGATCAGCGGATCGGTCCCCTTGGCGGTGGCCGCGACCGCGATGCGATCGAGGTTGGTGGAGCCGGTGGCCCCGTAGATCAGCGCGATGCCGTAGAGGAGGAACGATGTCGCGAAGGCGCCGAGCAGGAAGTACTTCATCGACGCCTCGCCCGAGGTCAGCCGCGTCTTGAACAGGCCGGCCAGCACGTAGAGCGAGAGCGACATCAGCTCCAGCGACAGGAACACCACGATGAGGTCGCCGGCCGAGGCCAGCAGCATCATGCCGGCGGTGGCGAAGAGCACGAGCGCGTAGTACTCACCCGACTCGCCGCCGGTGCGGGGCAGGTAGTCCATCGAGAGCATGAGCACCAGCGCCGCCGCGTAGCAGATGACCACGTCGAAGAAGAGCGCGTAGTTGTCGAGCAGCACCATGTCCCGGAACGCGCGCCCCTCGCTGCCCCAGCGGCCGACGGTCACCAGCAGCGCGACGAGGACGCCCGCGAGCGCGACACCGCCCAGGTGCGACTTGCTATCGCGCGGCGGCAGCACGTCGAGCACCAGCACGGCGGCGGCGGCGACGAGCACCACCAGCACCGGCAGCAGCACCGAGACGTTGACGTGGGGGGCCAGGAAGTCGGGGCTCATCGCGCGAGCGCCACGCTGGCCTTGCTCTCGACCTGGGCCAGCAAGGCCGCGATCGTCGCCTCCGTCTTGCCGGTGAACGCCGTCGGGTAGACGCCGATCCACACGATGAAGACGAGCACCGGCACCAGCACCGCCCACTCGCGGCGGCTGAGGTCGGCCAGCCGGCCGTTCTCGGCGTGGGTGATCTCGCCGAACACCACGCGCTGGTACATCCACAGCAGGTAGACGGCGGCGAAGATGATGCCCGTCGTGGCCACCGCGGCCAGCCAGCCGTTGACCTGGAAGGCCCCCACCAGCACGAGGAACTCGCCGACGAAGCCGTTGAGGCCGGGCAGCCCGAGCGAGGAGAGCACGACGACGAGGAACAGCACCGAGAAGGCCGGGACGACCTTCCAGAGGCCGCCGAACTCGCTGATGAGCCGCGTGTGGCGGCGCTCGTAGATCATGCCGACCATCAGGAAGAGGGCGCCGGTGCTGAGACCGTGGTTGATCATCTGGATCACGCCGCCCACGAGGCCCTGCTGGTTCAGCGTGAAGAGGCCGAGCATGACGAAGCCCAGGTGGCTGACGCTCGAGTAGGCGACGAGCTTCTTGAGGTCCGGCTGCACCGTCGAGACCCAGGCGCCGTACACGATGCCGATGACGGCCAGCGCGAAGACGAGCGGCGCGAACTTGAAGGAGGCGTCGGGGAAGAACGGCAGGCAGAAGCGCAGGAAGCCGTACGTGCCCATCTTCAGCAGCACGCCGGCCAGGATCACCGAGCCGGCCGTCGGCGCCTCCACGTGGGCGTCGGGCAGCCACGTGTGGAACGGGAAGAGCGGGACCTTGATGGCGAAGGCCAGCGCGAAGGCCAGGAACATCAGATTCTGTCCCAGCCCGGGCGGCACCACCCAGCGCGCCAGCGTCGGCACGTCGAAGGTGTAGGTGCCGGTGGCGGCGCCGTGCTGGTAGTAGAGGGCCAGGATCGCGACCAGCATCAGCGCGGAGCCGACCATCGTGTAGAGCACGAACTTCACCGCGGCGTAGATTCGGTTGCCGCCGCCCCACACCCCGATGACCAGGTACATGGGGATGAGCATCGCCTCCCAGAAGACGAAGAAGAGGAAGAGGTCGAGGCTCACGAAGACCCCGAGCATCCCCGTCTCCAGCAGGAGCATCGTGATGACGAATTCCTTCGTGCGGTCCTCGATGGCGTGCCAGGCCGAGGCCAGCGCGATCGGCGTGAGGAAGGTCGTCAGCAGGACGAGCAGCAGGCTGATGCCGTCGATGCCGACGTGGAAGCTCACGCCCAGCGTCGGCAGCCAGCGATAGACCTCCGCGAACTGGAAGTCGGCGCTGTCGCCGTCGAACCGCGTCCACAGCGGGATCGACACCACCAGCGTCAGCAGCGCGACCCCGAGGGCGCCGGCGCGATGCACACCGGGCCGGCGCCGGGGCACCAGGGCCAGCGCCACGGCGCCGACGGCCGGCAGGAAGGTGACGGCGCTCAGCAGACCCGGGGTCATGGGACGACGGCCGTCATCGAACCAGGAGGAAGGCGACGAGGACGACGGCGCCGGCCAGCATCGTCAGCGCGTAGTTGACGACGTAGCCCGTCTCCAGCCGGCGCAAGCCGGAGGCACCCGCCGTCACCGCGCGGCCCACGCCGTTGACGATGCCGTCGAGGACGCCGAGGTCGAACACGCGGGCGAGCACCTCCGACAGCGCGAAGAGCGGCCGCACGATCACCCGGTCGTAGAGGGCGTCGACGTAGTAGGCGTTCAGCAGCAGGGCGCGCAGGGGCGTGCTCGGCTGTCCCACCCGCTCCGGCTTCACCGGGGTCAGCTTGTAGCGGTGCAGCGCGAAGGCGAACCCGGCCACCACGACGAGCACGGACACCAGCGGCACCATCTTGGAGTGCGCGGCCTCGTGGAGGTCGAAGACGCCCTCGAGCCGATGGGCCAGGCGCGTGCCGTCGAGCGGCAGCCCCAGCGCGAAGCCGGCCACCACGGTCAGCAGGGCGAGCACCACGAGGGGCGCGGTCATCACCCACGGCGACTCGTGCGCGTGGTGCAGGACCTCCTTGTTCATGCGCGGCGCGCCGCTGAAGGCCAGGAACAGGAGGCGGAACGTGTAGAAGGCCGTCATGAGCGCGCCGACCAGCAGCAGGATGAAGAGCAGGTGGTGTCGCTCGCTCATGGCCGCGGCCAGGATCTCGTCCTTGGAGAAGAAGCCGGCCAGCGGCGGCACCCCCGCCAGGCCGAGGCCGCCGACCCACATCGTCGTCGCCGTGATCGGCAGCTTGTAGGCGAGCCCGCCCATCTTCCTCAGATCCTGCTCGCCGCGCAGCCCGTGGATGACGCTGCCGGCGCCGAGGAAGAGCAGCGCCTTGAAGAAGGCGTGGGTGACGAGGTGGAAGATCCCGGCGGCGTAGGCGCCGAGCCCGACCGCCGCGAACATGTACCCGAGCTGGCTGATGGTGGAGTAGGCGAGCACGCGCTTGATGTCCGTCTGCACGAGGCCGATGGTCGCCGCGAAGACCGCGGTGATGGTGCCGACCCAGGCCACCACCTCCAGCGCCGAGCCGGAGCGCTCGAACAGCACGTGGCTGCGGGCGACCATGTACACGCCGGCCGTGACCATGGTGGCGGCGTGGATGAGCGCCGAGACCGGCGTGGGCCCCTCCATGGCGTCGGGCAGCCACGTGTGCAGCGGCAGCTGGGCCGACTTGCCGCAGGCGCCCATGAACAGCAGCAGCGCGATGCCGGTGGCGGTGGCGGTCGGCAGGGTGGCCGCGCCCTTGAACACGCCGACGAAGTCGAGCGTCCCGAGCGCGGTCCACAGCCACATGATGCCCAGCCCGAAGCCGAAGTCGCCCACGCGGTTGACGATGAAGGCCTTCTTGCCGGCCTGGGCCGCCGCCGGCCGCGTGTACCAGAAGCCGATCAGCAGATACGAGCAGAGGCCGACCGCCTCCCAGAACACGTAGAGGAGGAGGAAGTTGCCGGCCAGCACCAGCATCGTCATCGAGAAGACGAACAGGTTGAGGTACGCGAAGAAGCGCGTGTAGCCGGGATCGTCGTGCATGTAGCCGGTCGAGTAGAGGTGGATCAGGAAGCCCACGCCGGTGACGACGAGCAGCATGACGCCGGTGAGCGAGTCGACGTAGGCGGTGACGCCCGTCTCGAAGTCGCCGGCCACGACCCACGCGAAGAGCGTCGTCGTGAACGGTCCGCTCGACCACGCGCGCGCGGCCACCGCGCACGACGCCAGGAACGAGGCGGCCAGCGCCGGCACGGCGATCCAGTGCGCGCGCCGACCGATCACACGGCCGAAGAAGACGTTGAGGAGGGCTCCGGCCAGAGGAAAGGCGGGAACCAGCCAGACGGTGGACACCGCGTCAATCTATCGACCGGCCCCGGGGGTGTCAAGCAACGCTCCGATCGCGGGGCGCCCCTCTGCTATGATCCTCGTCGTGCCTCAGCGGTCCAGGACGAAAGCGTGGGTCGTGCTGGTGCTCGTGCTCCTCCTCGCGGTGGTCGGATCCGTGTCGTATCTGGCCTGGCGCCAGTCCGTTCCCGGTGTGCGCGCCACGCTGCAGGCGCCGCGCTTCCTCGGCCACAACACCTCGTTCACGGTGACGCTCGAGGCTGCCCACGGCAACCTGCGCCGGAGCGAGGTCCGGGTCGTCCAGGGCGGCAAGCCCGTCACGGTGGCCACGGCGGAGGCCGCCCGCACGTCGCGCGTGCAGCTGCCGGTCACCATCGAGAGCGCGGCCCTCGGCCTCAAGGAGGGGGCCGCCACGCTGGAGGTCTGGGGCAGCGACGACTTCTGGCGCCCGCTGCGCAAGAAGGACGCCGTGCTGGTCTCGCAGCCGGTGACGATCGACCTCACGCCGCCCCGCGTGGAGATCCTGTCGTCCACGCGCTACGTCTCCCCGGGCGGCGCCGTGATGATCGCCTTCCGCGCCGGCGACGCCAGCCGCGTGGACGTGAGTGTCGGCGCCCGGATCTTCCCGAGCTTTCCCTACGGCCCACCCGACAAGGGCGCCCGCGTCGCGCTGATCGCGCTTCCCTACGACTTCGCTCCCGGCACGCCGCTGGCGGTGACCGCCCGCGACGAAGCCGGCAACGTCGCCACCCGGGCGGTGCCGGCCGAGCTCAAGGCGCGCCCCTTCCCGCGCGACACCATCCATCTCACCGAGGCGTTCCTGCAGGCCAAGGTGCCCGAGCTGCTGCCTCAGCGGGCGCCGAGCCAGCCGCTGATAGACGGCTTCCTCGTGATCAACCGCGATCAGCGCCGCCAGGCCGAGCAGGAGAAGCTCAAGATCGGCGCCAAGACCGCCGACAAGCCGCTGTGGGAGGGACCCTTCACGCAGCCCCGCAACACGAAGGTGTTCTCGAACTTCGCGGAGACGCGCACCTACGTCTACCAGGGCAAGTCGGTCGACACCCAGGTCCACGTGGGCTTCGACCTCGCGTCCACGAAGCACTCGCCGGTGCCGGCCGCCAACGCCGGCCAGGTCGCCTTCGCCGGGCCCCTCACGATCTACGGCAACGCCGTGATCGTCGACCACGGGCTCGGCCTGCAGACGCTCTACGCCCACCTGTCGTCCATCGACGTCAAGGCGGGCGACATGGTCACGAAGGGCCAGGAGCTCGGCCGCAGCGGCACCACCGGCCTGGCCGTCGGCGATCACCTGCACTTCGAGGTGCTCGTCTCCGGCGTGTCGGTGACCCCGATCGAGTGGTGGGACGGCAAGTGGATCCGCGACCGCGTCAACAAGCCGCTGAAGCAGGCGGGGCTCCCCGAGGTCGGCGGGGTCGGCGAGGTTCCGGACGAGCCGCCCGCACGCGCGGAGGCCGCGCCCCGCCCGACGCGCCGCCGCCGCTAGGCCGGTCGGGAAAGTTTACGGCTCGAGCAGCCGGCCGATCCTCGTCCTCGCGCAAGCACCTGAAATCCTGCCCTCTCTCCACGCTGGCACAGTCGCCGCAATAGCCTCCCCGGACGGTCGATTCGGCCCGATGGGGTGGCGCGATGAGTGCGAGCAGCTTCCTGGCAGAGCTCTGGCAGCGTGGCCTGGTCGTGAGGCTCAGCGACGATCGTAGCCGCATCGTCGTACCCCGCGTTGGGCTCCCTCGCGAGCTACGCGCCCAGCTGGTCAGCGACAGGCCCGAGATCCTGAAGCTGCTCGTCTACGCGGACGAGTACCGCGCCCTCATTCGCAACGCCTTCGCGGTCATGGTCGACCGCGCGTCCGCCGGGCCGGGCCTGCGCGAGCTCGCCAGCGATCAGGCAAGGCTCACCGACGAGCTAGGCCCCGCCCTGACCACGGCGATCCGCGACGACGAGGCCCGGCGCTGGCGCCGAGACACCGGCCTCTGTCCGGTTTGTGGCGACGAGCGCCACCGCAAGGGCTGCCTGGAGCCCGACAGCCTCGGCACCCCCGAGGGACATCGCCCCGACCCGGACGCAACCGCCGGTTAGTACCCGTCGGCGTATCGAGAGATATCGGTATCGAGGGGTCTCGAAAGGGTATCGAGAGGTATCGAGGGGCGCCACGGCTCCGCCGGGGCGCCCCGAGCCGCCCCGGGGGACTTGGGGGGCCCGGTCGAGGCCCCCCATGTAAATCAGAACGCGCCGAACTTCTCGTACGCCGCCAGCGGCGTCATCCCGCGCTTCACCGCCGTCCGGACCTTGTTCTCGGTCCCCACCAGCGCCTCGCACCGCTTCAGCACCTCGGCGGCGACGCGTCGAGGCACGATCACCACGCCGTCGAGATCGCCGACCACGATGTCGCCGAGGCTCACGCGCACGCCGCCGATCGTCAACGGCTGGCCCCAGTCGCTCACCCGCCAGCGCGGCACCGAGTCCTGCGGCGTGCGGTAGCGGACGAACGTGGGAAAGCGCACCCGCGCGATATAGGCGGCGTCGCGGGTGCTGCCGTCGATGACGGCGCCTCGCACGCGACGGGCCCGGAACCACTCGGACGAGAGCTCGCCGAAGTGCGCCGCCTCGTTGTCGTTGGCGGCCAGCACCAGCACGGAGTCGGACGGCACCGCCCCTAGCATGCCGAGGAACCGCCGCAGGGTGGCGTCGCGCTCGCGCGGCTTGCCACGGTGGCTGCGGCCACGAGCGGTGAAGGCGTAGCCGGCCAGGCGCATGTCGGGCGTGAGCGGCTGGATGGTGTGGGGCAGCGTCTGGCGCAGCAGCCCCATCTCGTCCATGACGTCGGTGATCGCCGCCGTGTAGATGCGGGCGAACCGCCGGGGCAGGTTGTCGGATCGCGTGGCCATCGCTCCCCCTGGTGTCGGTCGTGATGACAGCCCACTACACCTACACCGGCCCTCACGACGTGCACAAGCCCGGCGTGTGCGTTGACCCTGGACGCCCCGAATTGCTAGCGTCGGCTATGACGAATCCACGCCTCCCCAGCGTCGCTCGCGCGCTCTTGCTCGGGATCGGTTTCCTCATCGCCTCCGTGACTGAGGCCGGCTGGCTCATCATGGACGAGAACGGCGATCAGACGCTGCTCTCGCGCGGTCGGCTGAAGATGGCGCCCAAGCAGGCCGACGGCCAGGCGATGGTGCTCGACCTCGGCCGCGCACGCGTGTGGGTGGCCGACCCCGGCCGCCGCCTCTACTGGGACGGCACCGTGGAGGAGTACTGCCAGGGCCTCCGCGCCCTGATGCCGTCGCCCGAGGCGCAGCTGGCCGAGCAGCTGAAGGACCTGCCACCGGACCAGCGCGAGCAGATTGCACAAATCATGAAGCAGAAGATGGGCCGCGGCGCCGCTGGTCCGCCGCCCAAGGTGACCGTCGAGCGCACCGCCGAGACGGAGACCATCGCCAAGCTGCCGACGCGCAAGTACCGCGTGCTCGTCGGCGGCAAGCTCTACGAGGAGCTCTGGCTGACCAGCGACGCCGCGCTCGTGCGCGAGCTGGAGCTCGCGCGCGCCCCCGATACCTTCGGCCGCATGTTCGCCTGCATGGCCAGCATGGGCGGCGAGCGCCCAGAGGCCAGCGCCGAGTACCGCCAGCTGTTCGCCCAGGGCTGGCCGCTCAAGGCCGTCTACCACGGCGAGGGCGGCAGCCCCGGCCGCGCGCTGGTGACGCGCGTGGAGCCGCGGGAGATCGCCGAGCGCGATTTCGCGCCGCCGGCCGGCTTCCAGGCGGCACCCCTCTCGGAGCTGTTCGCGAAGCGCTAGGACCGCAGAAGCGGCGGCAGCGCGCGCGGCGGAACGTAGTCGCCGAAGACGCCGAGCAGCGCGTCGAGCACCTGCGGGCGGCGCGCCAGCAGGCGACAGGCGGCGTTGGCGAGGCGGCGGTGGCCGAGCAGCAGCTGCAGGGCACGCGTCACGCGCTCCTTGCCACCGAAGGCCGCGCGCCGGGCGCGCTCGTACGCCGCCAGCCCCCCCACCGACACGTCGCCGGCGCGTAGCGCGCCCGCGATCGTCTCCGTCGCCAGCTCGGCCGAGCGGAGCGCGGTAAAGACGCCCTCGCCGGTGAACGGATCGTAGAAGCCCGCCGCATCGCCGATCAGCAGCACGCCGCCGACGCTCGGCGGATGCACGCGGTGCGCGAGGGGGCCGAGCGCGTGGATCGGCGCCACGCGGGTGGCGCCGTCCAGGCGGCGGGCCAGGTGCGGCAGCTGGCGCACGCGCGCCTGCAGGAAGTCGCCGAGACGGCCGCTCCACGGCGCGGCGTGGGCGAGCGGCACCACCAGCCCGAGATTGACGCGGTCGGGGGCGACGGGGTTGAGGATCGCGTAGTCCGGCGGGTCCACGAAGATCTCGCCGAGCTCGCGGCAGTCGGCGAGGCCGCTGACGTAGGTGATCAGCGCCATGCGGCGCAGCCGGTGCGCCCGCCGGCAGCCCAGACGCTGGGCGACCACGGAGGCGCGGCCGTCGGCGCCGACCACCACCCGCGCCCGCACGTCGAGCGGCTGCCGATCACGGTCCTCGGCGTGCACACCGACGACGCGGCCGCCCTCGAGCATCACGTCGACCACGCGGGTCTGCTCGCGGAGATCGACGGACGCGCCGCGCAGGCGATCCACGAGCGCGCCGTCGAGGGTGGCGCGCGCGACGCCCATGGCGTGCGGGCGGTACGGCCGCCAGCCGTGCACGTCGCGATAGCGTCCGACGGCGGCGCGGCCGTCGGGCGCCGTGATGCGCATTCCGGCCAGCGGCACGGCGCCCGCCGCGTCCACCGCCTTGAGCACACCCAGGCGGTCGAGCAGGCGTGCGGCCTCGGGGCTCAGATACTCGCCGCAGATGATCCGCGAACGAGGCAGCTCGGCCCGGTCGAGCACGACGACGTCGAGCCCGTGCTCGGCCAGGAGAATGGCGGCGGCGGCGCCGGCCGGCCCGGCGCCGACGACCACGACGTCGACGGTCACCGACCTGCGTGCGGCTGCGGCTCGCCCGATCTCGTTCACAGGCTCGCCTCGCCCGCGGCTGCGGCTCGCACAGCCACGTTCACAGGCTCGCCTCGCCCGCGGCTGCCGCTCGCATGGCCACGCTCACAGCCTCGCCTCGCCCGCGGCTGCCGCTCGCATGGCCACGTGACGCTCGTTCACGCGATCTCCGCGACGAGGCGCGCCAGCCAGGGATAGGCGCGAATGCGTGCGTGCACGCCGGCCTTCTCGGCAAGCACGGCCAGCTCGGCGGCGGAGTAGGCTCGGCGGACCGACAGCGGGCCATCGTGACGCGACACCGGATGCAGGCGGAGCACGCGGGTGGCGAGCCAGACCAGCGTCAGCGACGGGCGCGTGCGCAGCAGATCGTTCACGACGGCCAGCGACGACGCCGCCGCCATCGCGGCCAGACAGCCGACCGCCGCGTCCTGGTCGAGGTGGTGCAGCGTCAGCGCGGCCACCGCCACGTCGGCGGCGCCGTCGCGCAGCGGCAGCGCGGTGGCGTCGGCCTGCACGAGGATGATCTCGGGATAGGCGACGGTGCGCCGCCGGGCGAGCTCGAGCGTGGCGGCGTCGGCGTCGACCAGCAGCACGCGCACCGGCCGCCCGCGACGCCGCGCCCAGCGGACGACGTTGATGGCGAGGTCGCCGCGGCCACCGCCGACGTCTACGACGACGAGCCGCCGACCCGGGGACAGCGGGGCCTCGGCGCGGCGCACGCGCGAGAGCGTGAGCGCGTAGCCGCCGAACCAGGCGTTGAGCCGATCGAGATCGTCGAACGTCGCGCGCAACGCAGACGACGGCAGCGGCCCGTCGAGCCGCTCGCGCGCCAGGGTCTCGCGCGCCATCCCCCGCCGTCCTACCATCTGAGCAACGCCCCCTCCGCGGCGAAGCCGGGGCCCAGCCCCACCATCACGCCCCACTCGCCGGGCACGCCTTCGCGGCGAAGCGCGTGCTCGAGCACGAAGAGGATCGTCGCCGACGACATGTTGCCGTACTCGCGCAGCACGGCCCGCGAGTGCGCCAGCGCGCTCTCGTCGAGGTCGAGCAGCCCGCGAACGCGGTCCAGCACGCGCCGGCCGGCGGAGTGCAGGACCCAGTCGCGTACGTCCTCGCGCTTGAGCCCCTGGGCGTCCATGAGGGCCCGCGCCATCTCGGCCATCATGCCGCTGCCGATGCGGCGCACGTCCTTGGAGAGGATCACGCGCGGGCGCCCGCCCGGATACTCGAAGCCCATGGCGTCGAGGTGCTCGGAGCGGAACAGGGTGCGGTGCTCGAGGATCGCCGGTCCGGCGCCGGTCCGCGACAGCGCCACCGCGCCGGCGCCGTCGGCGAAGATCGCGTTGGCCACCGCGCTCTCCAGCCGCTCGTCCAGGAAGTACGCGGCCGAGCAGATCTCCACGGCGAGGACGAGGGCCTTGTGGTCGGGAAACGCGCGCAGGTGGTTCCACGCCTGCTGCAGGGCGACGACGGCGGAAGCGCAGCCGGTGTCGCCGACGTGCACCCGTTGCACGCCGGGGCGGCAGCCGAGGCGCGCGATCAGGTGGGCGTCGAGGCTCGGCGTGAGCCGGCCCGTGCACGTGGTGGTGGCGATGAAGTCGAGCTGCGAGGCGTCCCAGCCCGCGCGCTCCAGCGCCGCCCGCGCGGCCCGCTCGCCGAGCTCGAGGGCGCCGCGGCGAAAGCGCGCGCTCAGCTCGTCGACCGATTCGTCGGGACGGAAGTGCTCACGGTCGATGTAGAGATGGCGCCCGGTGATGTCGCTGGCCTCGAAGAAGCCGCGACGGCGCTCGTCGTCGTAGCCGGCCAGCTGCAGCAACTCGTGCTGGGTGAAGCGTTGCGTGGGCGTGGCGGTGGCCACGGCGGCGATTCTCGGAGGCTGCATTCGGGGACCTCGATTCCAGGCTCGCCTCGCCGCAAGAGGGCTCGGCTCGCAAGGCCACGTTTCCAGGCTAAGATGAGCGCACTTCGAGGATACTGCGAGGGCGCACCCCATGCCACTGTTCAGCTTCGAGGGAAAGTCACCGCGCGTGCATCCGACGGCGTTCGTCGCGCCGACCGCCGTCATCATCGGCGACGTGACGATCGAGGAGCGCGCGTCGGTCTGGTACAACGCCGTGGTGCGCGCCGATTTCCAGCCGATCGTGATCCATCGCGGCGCCAACGTGCAGGATTGCTCGGTCGTGCACGTCAACGGCACCCAGGGTGTCGAGATCGGCCCCGGCGCCACCATCGGCCATAACTGCACCGTGCACGCCGCCTGGCTCGCCGAGGAATGCTTGATCGGCAACGGCGCCACCGTGCTGGACGGCGCCCGCATCGGCGTGCGCGCGATGGTGGCGGCCGGCGCCCTGGTGACGCCGGGCACCGACGTGCCCGACGGCATGCTCGCCATGGGCACCCCGGCCAAGGTGCGCGGCCCGCTGGTCGGCACTCCCGCCGAGCAGTGGGTCCGTCGCAACCCCGAGGGCTACCAGATGCTCGCCCAGCGCCACAAAGCCGGCGTCATGCCCCTGGCATAGCGGCTCGGCTCGCCCGCGTGGCCGGCGCCAGCCTCGCCGGTCGGCGGGTCGCTACTTCCCGCGGAAATTCGCCGGGCGCTTTTCCTTGAAGGCGGCGACGCCCTCGGCGTGATCGGCGGTCTGGCGCACGATCGACATGTGCGAGCTGACGAGATCCAGATGCGTGCGCAGATCGAGCTTCAGGCTCTGATAGACGAGCCGCTTGATCATGCGCACGGGGATCTGGGGACCGTCGGCGATCTGCCGGGCGAGCGCGTAGGTGGCGTCCTTCAGCTCGGCGTCAGGCACCACGCGCTGGACGATCCCCAGCCGGTGCGCCTCGGGCGCCTCGATGAAGTCGGCCGTCCACAGGAGCTCGAGCGCCTTGGCGGCGCCGACCAGCCGGGGCAGGAAGTAGGTGTCGCCGTCGCCGGGCACGAGCCCCACCCGAACGTAGCCGGTCGAGAACCGGGCGCTCTGGGCGGCGACGCGGATGTCGCACATGACGCACATCCCCATGCCGGCGCCGACGGCGAGTCCGTTGACCATCGCGATGACGGGCTTGTCCATCTGCTCGAGCTGCTTGGGCACGCGGTGCACGCCCTCCCACAGGCTGTTCTTGCCGTCGAGCGCGGTGGGCTCGCCGGAGCGCATGCGGCCGACGTCGCCGCCCGAGCAGAACGCGCGGCCGGCGCCGGTCACGACGACGACGTTCACGTTGTCGTCGGACTGCGCCTCGCCGAGCGAGCGCGCCCACGCCTCGATCATGTCCCCCGTGAAGGCGTTGAGCTTGTCGGGGCGGTTGAGCGTGATCGTCGCGACCTTGTCCTTCACCTCGTAGAGCAAGTCAGCCATGGTTGTCCTCGGTTCGGGATGGAGTCGTCAGTCCTTGGGCAGGCCGAGCACCCGCTCGCCCAGGATGTTGCGGAGAATCTCGGTGGTGCCGGCGCGGATGCCGCTGCCCCGGGCCAGCAGCTCGTAGAACTGCCACTGGCCGTCGTCGGGCGCCCACGGGGAGCCCTCGGCGATCTGCGAGTAGGGCCCGATGATGTGCGTGTCCGCCAGCGCCAGCTCCTGGTCGAGCTGGCTCCAGAAGAGCTTGGACGTCGAGCCCTCGGGGCCGGGCTGGCCGCCGCGCAGGATCTTGGTCAGGCTGCGATAGCCGTTGAGCTGCAGCGCCTGCTCGCCGATCCACAGCTCGGCGATCTTCTGTCGAATGACGGGGTCGGTGTTGCGTCCGCGACTCTGCGTGAGCTTGACCAGACGGTGGAGCGCGTTGCGCAGCGAGATGTGGCGGATGAACGTGAGCAGGTCCCGCTCGTAGGCCAGCGTCGTGATGGCCACGCTCCAGCCCTCGTTGATCTTGCCGACCAGGTTCTCCTTCGGCACCCGCACGTTGTCGAAGAACGTCTCGTTGAACTCGGCCTCGCCGGTGATCTGCCGCAGCGGCCGCACCGTGATGCCGGGCGTCTTCATGTCGACCAGCAGGAACGAGATGCCCTTGTGCCGGGCGGCGGTGGGATCGGTGCGCACGAGCAGGAAGCACCAGTCGGCCACGTGGCCCATGCTGGTCCACACCTTCTGGCCGTTGACGACGAAGTGATCGCCGTCGAGCACCGCGCGCGTCTGCAGATTGGCGAGGTCGGAGCCCGCGTTCGGCTCGGAGAAGCCCTGGCACCAGAGGTCCTCGGCCGTGCGGATCCGAGGGAGGAAGCGCTTCTGCTGCTCGGGCGTGCCCAGCTTCATGAGCGTCGGCCCCAGCATCGACACGCCGCCGCGGTTGACGATCTGCGGCGACTCCGCCCGCGCCATCTCCTGGTAGAGGATCACCATCTCGGTGATCGGCGCCCCCCGTCCCCCGAACTCGCGTGGCCAGTCCATGCCGACGTACCCGGCCTCGGCCATCGTCTTCTGCCACACCCGCAGCCGCCGCACCTCCTCGACATCCGCCCGCGACGCCGCGAACGCCTTCCCCCGAAGGTCATCCGGCAGGTTCCGCTCCAGCCACGCCCTGACCTCTTTCCGAAACGCCTCTTCCCGCTCACTGAAATCGAAGTTCATGACTCCCTCAGTACATCACGCAGCCGCCGTCGACCATCAGCGCCTGGCCGGTGATGTAGCGCGCCTCGTCGGAGGCGAGAAACACCGCCGCATTCCCGATGTCCTCCGGCGTCTGCTCGCGCTTCATGGGGACGATGTCGCCGACGCGCTTGTCGAAGACCTGGCGCGCCGTCATGCCCTTGAACGCGGGATTGGTGTCGGCGATGTGCTGGGCCAGCTTCTGCCAGAACTCGGTGTAGAGCACACCCGGACAGATCGCGTTCACCGTGATCCCGTGCGCCGCCAGCTCCTTGGCCACCACGCGGGTGAAGGTGATCACGCCCTGCTTGGCCACGCTGTAGGCCGGCATCGTGGGCGCGCTGAGCGGTCCGGCGATGGAGGCGATGTTGACGATGCGGCCAGCCTTGCGCTCGATGAAGTAGGGCGCGACGGCCTTGCACGTCAGAAACACGGACTTCGTGTTCACGGCGAAGGCGCGGTCCCAATCGTCTTCGGTGTTGTTCGTGAACGGCATGCCGGGCGGCGCCGCCATGCCCGCGTTGTTCACGAGGATGTCGATCTTGCCGAGGACGTCGCGCGTGCGGTCGACCATCATCTTGACGTCGGCGGAGCTGGTGACGTCGGTCTTCATGGCGATGACCCTGCGCCCGAGCGCCTTGACCTCGTCGGCGACCTTCTCGGCGTTGAGCACCTGGATGTCGGGGATCGCGATGTCGGCGCCCTCGCGCGCCATCGTCAGCACGATGCCGCGCCCGATCCCACTGCCTCCGCCCGTGACGACGGCGACTTTACCGGCCAGCCGCATGGAATCTCCTGTCGTAGCCGGGGTCCGCGAGCCTTGGAACGTGGGTGGCCCGTTCGAGGAGGTCCCCGGCTCGGTTCCGCTCCGCTGCTCTATACTTTGCCCCCTCGGAGGGCCACCATGACAACACACCCGCTCAGGAGTCGCAACTGGTTCGGCCGTCAGGATCTCGACGGATTCGTGCATCGCTCCTGGTTGAAGAGCGAGGGCTTCAGCGACGTCGTCTTCGACGGCCGGCCGGTCATCGGCATCGCGAACTCGTGGTCGGAGCTGACCAACTGCAACGCGCACCTGCGTCAGGTGGCGGAGGCGGTGAAGCGC
>Ga0134124_10000343_pt1 | contig 40614 bp, 36 predicted proteins | sample KB304_FD_96880 | JGI IMG/M metagenome (GOLD analysis project Ga0134124, IMG submission 96880) | Terrestrial soil microbial communities without Nitrogen fertilizer from Kellogg Biological Station, Michigan, USA - KB3-0-4 | ecosystem: Environmental > Terrestrial > Soil > Unclassified ... | reverse complement strand
CGTGACGGGAGATCGCAAGTGGCTGCACGAGGCGGAAACTACCATCGAGTTTATCGCTCGCACCTTCGGGAATCGGGCTGGCGCCGGGTTTGTAACCGCGGCCACGCCTACGGACCAGGCCTACCTTCCGCATCCGCAACGCGATGAAAACGTCGGAGTGGCCCGTGCGTCTAACCTGCTGTTCCACTACACCGGGGATGCCAAATACAAACGGATCAGCGATGACGCCATGCGCTATCTGGCGGCGAGCGCGGTGGCCAGCCGTTTACCGATCGCCAGCGTGCTCTTGACGGACTTCGAATTGACGCGCGCGCCGCTGCACCTGACGGTAGTGGGCTACAAGGATGATCCGGCTGCGAAGGCTTTGTTTCAGGCTGCCATGCAATACCCGGCGAGTTACAGACGTCTGGAATGGTGGGACACGCGCGAAGGAAAACTGCCGAACCCGGACGTGCAGTATCCCGCGGTGAAGCGCGCGGCTGCTTATCTGTGCACGGAGCGCACCTGCTCGGCTCCGATTTTCAGCGCCGACCAGATCGCCGGGACAGTGCGACGCGTGCGGGGAGCGCAGGGAAACGCGACTGCGACCTCCCGGGCATTTCCAGCATCGGAACTACAGCGCGATCCTCGGATTTTTCTAACCGCCCAGCGACAAGGGCCTTCGACAAGGCGGCCTTCGACAAGGCATTGCCTGAACGGCATTGGTAAACGGCAGGTTACAAATTTTTTGCAGGCATTGCGAAACTTTAGGTGGCGGGATATATCCGATGGGGGTAATGTGGGGGCGCCGTCGCCGTCCATGCGAGCCCAGGTACTGGCCCAATCCACAAATGTACGTAACGCACGCCCCGCGGCCCATGCGCTTTCATGAAATCAACACGGTCTTCCGGCAGGCAACTCTGCCAGAAGTGATGAGCAGTCAAATCATTCAGGAGGACGTTGGGGAAAATGACAAAGTCGAATAAGTACCTACTCACCGGTGCGGCGATCGCGGGCTTGCTCGCGGGCACCAGCGCCACCATCAAGGCCTCGGGCTTCTCGGGGAAGGCTTCGGCCACCACCGCGCAAGACGATGCCAAGGCCGACAAGAAAGCAAAAGAAAAGCACGCCTGTAAGGGCCAGAACAGCTGCAAGGGCAAGGGCGGCTGCAAGTCCAGTGACAATGGCTGCAAGGGCAAGAACTCTTGCAAGGGCAAGGGCGGCTGCGCGACCGACGGCAGCAAGATGCCCGAGTAACAGCCTCAACGGCAACGTCCAACTGACGATTGCTGTCTGTGCGGGGGCTGGTGGTAGTCGCCGGCCCCTCGCATGGTTTCGCAAGTTCGGGGGAATCCGGTAATGCCTGCGAATCGGTTTAATGGATTTACGGAGTATGGGATCGGGATTGGGTTGCGCGCGCCGCACTACGATCACATCTTGAGCCGTAAACCGGTGGTCGATTGGTTCGAGATCATTTCTGAAAATTTCATGATCGATGGCGGGCGCCCGCTGCAGATCCTCGATCAGATTTTGGAACAATACAAAGTCGTGCAGCACGGCGTGTCGATGTATTTCGGTTCGGCGGAAAAGCCGAATCGCGAGCATCTGCGGCGGCTCAAGGAACTTGTCAAGCGCACCAAGACACCGTGGGTTTCCGATCATCTTTGCTGGGGCAGCGTGGACGGCCGCTACACGCACGATCTGCTGCCGATGCCTTATACCCTTGAGGCTGCGAAATTGACGGCGCAAAAAGTGCGCGAGGTGCGGGATTTTCTGGAAGTGCCGGTGGCGGTGGAGAACGTCAGCAGCTACGCGGAATTTCACGTTTCCGAAATGAGCGAGTGGGAATTCCTGAACGAAGTGGTGGAGCGGGCCGACTGCGGGATTCTGCTGGACGTAAACAATATCTATGTGTCCTCGCAGAATCACAATTTCGATCCGATGACCTATGTGAACAGCGTTCCCGCCGAGCGCGTGGCGCAAATTCATATCGCGGGACATTCCAAATACCGCAAGTACATCCTGGACACCCACGATCATCCGGTAATTGATCCGGTGTGGAAATTGTACGAGCGCGCGGTGCAATGCGCGGGGCATACCGCGACGCTGCTGGAATGGGACGACAGCATTCCTTCGTTCAAGGAAGTCCACGACGAAGCTCGGAAAGCGAACAAGTTCCTGGCTTCCACTGTTCTCGCGACCGCGGTATGAAGCTACGCATATGAAGCTCCGCAGGCTCCAACGAACCATGGCCCGCGCGGTGATGCAGCCGCTGACAACCGCGGAGCGCTCGCAGCGTACCGCGCCGGACGGCGGTTCCATGCGCGCTTACGCCTCTCGATTCATCAAGCCGAATGACCGATTGACTTCTCTCGAGCGGTTGGAGATTTACAATCGCCAGTATTGGTTCCGGCTTCTTTCCAGCATGGCGGAAGATTTTCCTGGCCTGCGATCGGTGTTGGGCGAGCGGCGTTTCGATGCCATGTGCAAGGCGTATCTCGTCGATTGCCCATCGACCTCGTTTACTCTTCGCAATCTGGGATCGAAGCTGGAATCATGGCTGCGCAAGCATCCAAAGTGGGCCGGCGAGAAGCAGACGCTGGCGCTAGATATCGTTCGGCTGGAATGGGCCGACATTGAAGCCTTCGATGGCAAGGCCGAACCGGCGCTGGATGTCGAAGACCTGGCGGGCGCCGCGGGAGAGAACCTTCGCCTGAAATTGCAGCCGTATGTGCAGTTGCTGAATTTCCGCTATCCCGTCGATGATCTGCTGCTGGCAGTGCGAAAAGAGGATGAAGACACGGACTTCGCCAGCAATGCGTTTCAGGAGAAACGCAAGCGCAAACGGGTGCAGGCGGTCGCGAAACTCAAACCGGCCACGATTTTTCTGGTCGTGCATCGTGTCGATTTCTCCGTATACTTCCGGCGTATCGCCTCTGAAGAGTTCGCTATCCTGACGGCGCTGCGCGATGGCCAGTCGCTCGGGAAGGCGATGGAGGCGGCCTTTACGAAAAGCAAGGTGCCGGAGAGCGAGAGGCCGGCGCTGGTTCAGCAATGGTTTCAGAATTGGGCGACGCTGGGCTGGTTTTGCAAGCCGGAGAAAAAGGCCCCGAAAAAAGCGGCCATTGCCTGAAACTTTTGAGCCGGATGCGGCTCATATCCCACGATGAATAACCTAGTGACGCGGCTTCGCCAGTCGTATGGTCGATTCTTCGACTTCGTCTCCTATTTGAGGTCTCCATTCCTGTTGTTCGTGCGCCTGTATTGGGGGTTCCAGCTGATTCAAAGCGGCTGGGGCAAGCTACATAGGCTCAACGATGTGACTGAATTTTTCGGCAGCCTCCATTTGCCAATGCCGGCGCAAATGGCGGTCGCGATTTCGTTGCTGGAGCTTTTCGGCGGCATTTTCCTGGCGATTGGCTTGTTGTCGCGGGTAACCGCGCTGGTTCTCACCATTAATATGCTGATGGCGTATATCACTGCCGACCGCGAGGCGTTGTTTTCGATCTTTTCCGATCCCGATAAGTTTTACGCCGCCGCACCGTATACCTTTTTGATCGCATCGTTGCTTATCTTGATCTTCGGGCCTGGAAGGATTGCAGTGGATTCGCTTATCAAGATTCCGACCGGGGCACCCGGAGAGCCGCGGCCTGCATCCTAGTAGCTGCAACGGAAGGAAGATCTCGAGCGGAACCTACTTGCCAGAATGGCCTTCGCGGCGCGACCTCGGGTGCTGTGGAAGTTGTGCGGCCTGTGTGCCGTCTCGCTGCTTTGCCTCTCTTTCCTGTCTAAACCCAGGGCTGCCGCGGATATGACTTCCACACTTCTGGTGGGTGGCGGGCGCATCGATGTCACCATTGAGTCCGGCGATTTGATGCTCACGCAGACAGAGCTGCTGCACTGGGTGCAGATGGCTGCCGAAGCGGTCACCACCTACTACGGCAAATATCCGGTGCCACACCTTACGCTGCGGATTCGCCCCTTTGAGGGCCGAGGCGTGCGTCACGGCCAGACCTGGGGCATAAGCGGCTGCCTCATCAAGATAGGCGTAGGTAGCGAGACGCAGGCAGCCGATTTGGCTGAAGATTGGATGTTGACCCACGAAATGGTGCATCTGTCGTTCCCATCGATGGAAGACGATCATCACTGGATCGAAGAGGGCCTGGCTACCTACATCGAACCCATTGCCCGAATTCAGGCGAACCAGATGAGCGCTTCCTCGATGTGGGCTGACCTGGCGCGCGACATGCCGAAGGGCGTACCGCGTACCGATGACAAAGGACTCGACCACACCCACACCTGGGCGAGCACGTATTGGGGCGGCGCGTTGTTTTGCTTCCTGGCGGACGTCCGGATCCGCGAGGCCACGCACAATCAGAAGGGCTTGCAAGACGCGCTGCGGGCGATCCTAAATGCAGGTGGTGACATCCGGGAAGACTGGAAGCTGGAAGACGCTTTGAAGGTCGGCGACAAAGCCACTGGCGCCGACGTGTTGACCCAGCTGTACAGCAAGATGAAAGATGACCCGATGCCGGTCGATTTAGCGGCGCTCTGGAAGCAACTGGGCATCGAGCCCGACGGCAAAGCCGTCCGCCTGCTTGACGACGCTCCACAGTCCGCGATCCGGCGCGCCATCACCGCTCCCTTCGCTCCTCCTTCTGGCCAGCCTTCTGCTTCTCTGACTCCTCGCACTGTTTTTGCGGGTCGCTCGAAAGCATCCTCGCGAAACGCCACCACAAAGCCACCTCTATAAGCTGCTGAAATTAAAGGAGGTTCCGCGTTCTATGGGCGCTCTTGAGCGCGTAAATTATTACCTTAAGATATACTTAAAAACGATAAACTCTAACCCTTTGTCTGCCACACATACGCAAATGCCGGGGGGTGGTACGGCTTCGGCTTCGTGATCCGCTCCTTTCCGGTTCTTTACGGCGGGCCAGAAGCTCGCGGCAGGCGCATCGCCGCAGTCTCATTGGTGTCCATTCGGTGATTACCCTTTGCGCCGAGACGTGATGGTCGGCTCGGATCCCTTGCTAACATAGGACACGAACAGGAAGGCGTCCCCGCGCATGAATCCGCACGAAACTGACCGCCGCCATTTTGAGCGGCAAATCGCGTACGCCCGCCCGATCGCCGTGCTACTGGCTCTCATTGCGCTTTTGCAACAGCCCTTGTCCCAGCACATCCCGGGCGTGTTCACGTTTCTGATCGTCTATTTTGTTGTTGCCTGCGGCGCCATCTTATTGGAAAGGTTGATTTCTGGGCGCGCCTGGCATTTGCCGCTGATCGTCGATCTTCTTGCATTGGGCTACTTCATCGTGGTGAGTCCCTCGATGGTGCCGGCCTGGTTTCCGTACTTGTTTGTTTGTTATGTGGCCGGCAATCGCTGGGGGCTTAACTCCGCATTTCCGCTCGCCGGCGTGCTCTCTCTGGAAATCGTGCTGCTGACCGCGGTGCGGGGTGAAATGCACTGGCTCAGGATTGTCTACTGGGTTGGCTTCGTGGGGGCCACATTTGCCGCGGGGGCGGGTATCGCTTTTCTCGGCGATCGTAATCGCTTATTCGCTGTCCAGAACGAGTTTTTCGCGCGCATCACCAGCACCATGGAGGTCGATCAGGGACTCTCAGAGTGCCTGCGGTTGTTTCTCGACGAGTTGACGCATGCATTCCAGGCTGCGGAAGCCCTGCTGATTTATCGAGATAACGATCTGGAGCGCATCTTTTTGTGGCGGCTGAAATCGGGCGAAAGCGAGCGCCTGATCCCCGAAAGCCTGCCCATGACCCGGGCCGAAGGGCTGCTGCTGGACGACGCCGATGCCACGATCTGCTGGAACAGCCTGACGGGCGCCGGTTCGGGTTTCGGATGGGATCGTCGCGATGGGCGAACGCTCAAAACATTGCCGCGCCTTCCGGGACCCACACAGCAGCTGCTAGCGCTGCGGTCCATGATGTCGGTCACCCTGGATCAGAGCGGGGGCCCAGCTGGGCGGCTGTTCCTGCTCAATGGGCGTTCGCGATTCACGCGCGACGACCTTGCCTGGTTCGAGCGCATCTCCCGGCACATCGGCCCTTCGCTGGAAAACGTCTTTCTCTTGCGTCACTTACGAGCACGGGCGATCGAGGCAGAACGCAGCCGCATCTCACGCGACCTGCACGATGGCATCCTGCAGACCCTGCTCAGTGTCGAAATTCAGCTCGACGTTCTCCGCCGGGCCGTGGTCGCTACTCCCGAGCAGGGCGCTGCCGCACTCGCCAACCTACAGCAGACGGTAAAGAATGAATCCGCCGAGCTGCGCCGGATGGTTACCGATATGCGGCCGGTGAGGGTCCAGAGTGCCGATTTGGTCGACTTGATGATCGGTTTCGCCGAGCGCTACCGGAACGAGTCCAACCTGGCGCTGGATGTGCTGATCGACTCGGTGGAAGTGCAGGCGCCGGATCGTGTGTGCAGAGAGTTATTCCAGATTTACCGAGAAGCACTCAACAATATAAAAAAGCATGCGAAGGCTTCCCACGTCGTGGTAAAACTGTCGCAGGACGACAGTAGCCTAGTACTTGTAGTAGACGATAACGGCGAGGGTTTCAGCTTTGCCGGGCGCTTTACCGGCGATGAACTGGATCGATTGCGGCTGGGTCCTATCTCCATCAAGGAGCGTACGCGTACCGTGGGGGGCGTGTTGACCGTGGAGTCCAATCCGGGTCATGGCGCGCGTCTAACCATCGAGATTCCGCTCGGTTGACATGGCTAAAACAAAACAGCAAATAAGAGTCCTCCTCGCGGACGACCACGCGATTTTTCGCGATGGACTGCGCAAGCTCCTCGGGGCCGACGAGGACATCACCATCGTTGGCGAAGCGCAAAATGGCGCCGAATGCATCAAGATGCTGGCGAAGCTGAAGCCGGACATCCTGTTGCTGGACCTGCGCATGCCGGACAAGGATGGCCTGGCGGTCCTGGAAGAAGTGAATTTCGACACGTTGCCGACGCGCGTTGTAGTACTCACAGCCGCCGAAGACGATCGCGATGTAGTTCGCGCCATGCGGCTCGGCGCACGCGGCGTCGTCCTGAAGCAGTCGGCCACCGATCTGCTGGTCAAGAGCATTCATCGCGTTTTCGCGGGAGAAATCTGGCTGGACAATCGCATGACCGCAGAGGTCATGAAGGCGTTCTCGAAATCGTCCGAGTCGGGACCGCGCCGCGAAAAGCCGCTGCTCAGCGATCGCGAAAAAGAAATCGTGCAACTGGTGGCGCAGGGATTCCGCAACAAGGAAATCGGCGAAAAACTGTTCATCAGCGAGCAAACCGTCAAGAACCACCTGCACAACATCTTTGACAAGCTCGGCGTTTCCGATCGCCTGGAGCTCGCGCTGTACGCGATTCATCACCGGCTGATCGATCAAACCTAGGTACGCTGGATCGCGGACAATCCGCGTAGAACGAACCCGCGCTATTTTTTGCCGTTTTCCAAATAGAGGTCGTGCTGCAGGCGCTCCATGCTTTTATCGGCGGTTCGGCAGCAGGCCGGCGCGAGGATTGTTCAAGTCGGCGATCAGCGCCATCACGATGGCGATCATGAGCGGCGTGACCAGCATCACGTACAGGAATCTCCGCCGCACACTCATCCCCACGGTCGGGCAAGCCAACAGCGAAATCAATGTCAACATCACCCAGATCGGAAGGGGAACGCGATCCTCGAGAGTTGCAAGGCGCTTTTCGCTCAGGTCGATGGTCTCGTTAAGCGACTAAATAAAAGGAGAGGTGATCGCGGTTGGTGCGGTTTTTGCCACGAGAACGGCTTGATCCCACAGCTGGTCCTGAAGATGTTTCGCTGTGATGATGGACTGCTCCAAGTCTTGCCCTCCAGGCGCGCAGCAGAGAAGCGCGCACGCGCGTCAACATATTCGCGAGGCAATCCGAACACTTTTGTGTTGACCGGTTCGGGAAGCGTACGAGCGCGCCACGCAGTCGTGCTGATGGAGTTCGCCTCGTTGACGAGAAGTCGCTTGCGCTGGTCAAACGAGCGATGGCCCTAGCCAGAGTAAAGCCCAGCAGCAGAATCAGCAGCAATCCGATGGCGTCTCGCGCGGCCACGAGTTGTTCGTGACGCAACGAGTCGGTGTCGACGGACAGGCTCATGCCGGCACGGTGTTCTATTTCGACGAACACCGATAGGGCAAAGAGCAGCACAAAAAAAAAGGGGGTAGGGTGATCGAAAAGCATGATGGCCTTTCGCTCTGACCGCGATCTGTTCCACGAGAGGTGGATCGTGAAGCGCGCGAACAGATATCTGCTTCAAGGGAAGACGTCAAGAAAAAGGTTGCGAATGGGGTCCCACGGAGGATCGAACCGGGTTTGGATAGGTTTTATCGAGGACTAAGGGGCTGTGTGTAAGTCTTTTGTAATGTTTAAATTATAGTCGATTTTGGGCGTTGGAATGGCATAGAGCGTTTCGCGGTGGGGCTCGCCGTCAGGGTCGCATTCCTGGTAAGTCCTTTCAGATGGGCTGCTTAGGTAGTTTGGCGAGTACCGTGGGCGGTTCTGGTACATCCGTACTTTCCGGCATTGAATCGTTTTTGTATCCGGAGTCCTATTGTCGGCTAGCCCCACCCCGGATAAACTTTGCCTTCGATCAGGAGGCTACGCTTTGACCGGCTCAGAACGCCGCAATACCCAGCGCTTTCAAATGCGGCTGCCGCTTACGGTCCGATGGACCACAGGTGCGGCGGTTGGCGAGACCAGCACGGAATCTCGCGATGTTAGCTCCCGTGGCGTTTATTTCTTCCTCTCCAAGGATGTCAAACAGGGTTCCGCCATCGAGATCCTTTTGACCTTACCCAACGAGATCACTTTAGCCGGACCTGTCCGCGTTCGCTGCCTCGGCCGCGTACAGCGCACCGAGCCGCGCGACGAAGGTGCCATCGGTGTCGTGGCTGCCATCGAGCGATACGAATTTCTGCGCGGCGATGACGACGTAAAATAATACCGTCGTAGAAAATTTCGCGTATTGAGTTTTCACAAGTTTCTTGCTCGCTCACTGCGGAGGCGGGCAGGATAAGCCGGAGTGCCTCGGCCCCTCAGCGGAGCGCTCCGGCTGTTTTTTTTGCTGTCAATTTTCATCCCTCGAGTCAAGTGGGACCAACGGCTTCCTGCCAGTCTTCCTGTACTTTCCTACAACCACCGTTACCTGTTGGCCGCCTGTACTTGCGGGCAGGCGACTTACGTGTGCCATGTGCGCGAGGATGAACGGTGCCCGGAGAGCGTTGCAGTCAATAGCGTTTGAACAAAACGTTTGGCAATAGCCTATCCACAGCGGTCGGGGGAAGGCTCGGTCTGCAAGGCCTGAAACGATAGTGGAGATCAAATCGAGCGAGCTGCGGCCTGCATGCCGTGGCGGAGCGCGCCTTACCAGCCGGCGCGACTGGGATCGAAATGCGCGAAGTCAAAACAGGAGCAGGACGAATGGGATTGGAAACGCAAACCGAGCTGGAAATTGTGCCCAGCCCCGAGGCCGTGGCCGAAGTGACTGCAAAAATAGCCGCGGAAGCAGAAGCAGCGACGGTAGCGAACGCCGGCGCCGAATCAGCGGCGATTACCGATGAGCAGCTGGAAAATGGACTGATCCTTCCGGAACCTCGCTCTGAAGAAACGCTCGCGGGCATTTCAATGATCGAGCTCGCCGAAGTGCTCGATCAACATCGGCAGTGGATAGAAACCGGGGGTGAATCCGGCGCTAAAGCCGATCTGTCCGGCGTGAATCTCTCCAAGGCCGATCTTACCGGCGTCAATCTGCAAGGCGCGCACATGCACCGCACAAATCTGACCAGTGCCGACCTGTCGATGGCCAATCTGCGCGGTGCGAGCCTGGTGCAGGCGGACATGCGCGACACGAACCTGCTGGGCACGGAGTTGCGCGGCGCGAATCTGATGGGCGCGAATCTCTATGGCGCGGAAGGCGTGTGGGTCGGCCGCCTGGGCGGAACGAATTTGTTCGACGCCATCCTGCCGGAAACGGTGGCGGCCTTTGACAGCTCCAAGGCCATTGCCGACGCTACACAAATCGCGCGCTGGTTCTATTTCCTGATGCTGTCCGCCAGCGCCATTTGCGCTTTGTTGATTGCCTTTACGTCGGACGTGCGCTTGGTGATGAACGCGTCGGCAATCCCAGTGCCGAAACTTGGCAACCTGCTGCCGATGGGCGGCTTTTATCTGGGCGGGCCGATTTTGCTATTTGCCGTGTATTTGCGATTTCACTTTGTGCTGTTGCGGTTGTGGGGAAGCATGGCGGCTTTGCCGGCGACCTTCCAGGACGGTCAGACGCTGGAAAAGGACGGACCGTGGTATTTGATGGGCATGGTGCGGCGGCACTTCCGCTGGACGCGTGACGGACGGTCGTCGTTTGCCATGCTGGAAACGGTTGTTTCGACGGCGCTGGCTTATTGGGTGGTTCCGGCCACGCTGCTTCTTTTCTGGCTACGATACCTGGTGCTGCAAGATTTCCGCGGGACACTGCTGCAAGCAGTGTTGTTCACCTTGGCGATCGCCACGGCTACTTGCGTTCCCACGATCGTGGCGCGGGTGCTGCGACCCGGTGATCCGTTGCGCAAGGACTCGAAAAATTTGCTGCGCATGGTCTTTCACGCCACGCGGGCGGCGCTGGTCGCCGGATTGGTGATCTTGCTGCTGTCCATCGGCGTAATCCGCGGGCTTCCCGCAGACAGCGATGCCGCTCCGGAACGCTCCTCGGCCAGCCTGCGGCGCTGGGCCGCGCAAGCGTTTCAGTCCGTGGGCTACCGTCCGTATGCAGATCTCACCGAAGCTACGCTCTCGCCCCTGCCGCATGGCAATTGGAACGAAGAATCGCTCGCCGCGGTGCAAGGCGTGCGCTTGAATCAGGTGGATCTGCGATTCGCCCGCGCCTATCGGGCATTCTTGTTGAATGCCAAGCTTTGGCGCGGCAATCTGGAAGGCGCCTATTTGTCCGAAGCGGATTTGCGCGGCGCGAATTTGCGAGAAGTGATCCTGCGCGACGCCATTCTGGATCGCGCCCAGCTGGGACGCGCAACCCTGGTATCCGTGGACGCGAAAAATGCGAACTTCAACGCCGCGGATCTGCGCGGCGCGGATATGTCTTACGCCAATCTGGAGAACGTGAAGCTCTCGAACGCCAAGCTTCCAGGCGCCTCCTTGTATGGGGTGAACTTGCGTAACGCGCAGATGTTGCGCACCGATCTCTCTCGCACGGATTTGCGTGATACCCATCTGGAACAAAGCATCCTGTCGTTCGCTGACTTGCGTGAAGCGGACCTATCTTCCGCCAAGCTGATGCAGGCGAATTTGACCGGCGCGCAGATGAAAGGGACGATCCTGCTGGACGCTGATTTGCGCAATGCAGACCTGCGCGGGGCTGTGTTCAGTGGCGCGATCCTCCGGGGCGCGGACTTGACCGGCGCGAATATAGCCGGGGCGGACCTTCGTGAATCACCCGGCATAACGCCGGCGCAGCTTTGTTCGGCACGGTGGCGCGGAGCATTGTTTAGCGACGAAATGCAGGCAGCGATGCAGTCACAGTGCGGCGCGCAATAGCTGCAATTCAGGCTCACCTCTGCCATTCAGGCTTGACCCCGGACGCCCGGGAAAGCCTGGCGAACCGGTCTCTATTGATTGCAAAACAGTTATAGTCCTCAGTCTGTTCTGGCATGAATTCCGCAAGGAGCGAAGGGCCAGCACGCCGGTGAAGTTCGACCGTCGCGTGCGTCCTGCCCGTACCTTGATTTTGTCGTGTTGCGGGAATATACTCTTGTTTCGCTCTGAAGCGGTCGAACGATGAGTGGGCGCACAGCCCACTTTTTTGTTGGCGCCGGACGGAGTGCAACTGATACCGGCCTAGGCCGGGGAGTCTCTGCGTGAATCTGGAGAAAGTCCGCGCAGCCGCCGAGCGGGTGGCTCGTTCGGAGGGTTTGGAAGTTGTCGACGTCGAATGGAAGGTCGGCAAGCAGCGGTTTTTGCGGGTGTACATCGACCGGGTGCCGGTAACCCCTGCCGCTGGGTCGACGGTTCCCGGTGGCGGCGGCCAGGTTGTCGAGACGGACCCGGGTCCGGGTTATGGCGGAGTCGGCCACCTGGACTGCGAGAAAGTCAGCCAGCAGTTGAGCGTCATCCTCGACGTTGAGGAATTGATTCCCGGAGAAGCGGGGTACATCTTGGAGGTCAGTTCGCCGGGACTGGATCGCGAACTGAAGCGGCCCCAGGATTTCGAGCGCTTCACGGGACGCCTGGCGAAGATTTCGACGGTGGAAGCGATCGGCGACGCGAAATTTTTTGAAGGACGCCTGGCAGGATTCACGGACGGTAGGGTCCGGATGGAGTTGAAGAAATCGAAAGATAAAGAACCGCGGGTTGTGGAGGTGCCGATCGAGGCGATCCGCAAGGCGAATTTGGTCGTCGAATGGTAGACGTCGAGGGTGTTTTGGAATCGACGATAGCGAGCTGACTCCAGGAGGAGTCAGAGAATCGGAAAAGCGAGCTTAGGAACGAACGGAAAAATGGCGAATCTGCTCTATCAGCAAATCGAAATGTTGAGCCGCGAGAAGCACATCGAGCCGGAAGTGGTGGTGTCGGCGATCGAGGATGCGATGGTGGTTGCGGCGCGAAAATATTACAAGACCGAAGAAGACTTGCGCGCGAAGTTCAATCAGGAAACCGGCCAGGTGGACGTGTATTCGGTGTACACGGTGGTGGAGGAAGTCGCCGACCCGAAAAAGGAACTGAGCCTGGCGGAGGCGAAGAAGAAAAATCCGGCGGCGGAAGTGGGCACGGAAATCGTCACGCAGAAGCCGACCGACGTGCTGGGACGCATCGCGGCGCAGACCGCCAAGCAGGTGATTTTGCAGAAGGTGCGCGAAGCCGAGCGCGACACGATTTTTAACGAGTATCACAATCGTGTCGGCGAGTTGGTCACCGTGATCGTGAAGCGCGCCGAGGGCCCGGACCTGATCGTGGACATGGGGCGCACAGAGGCGCGGCTGCCGAAGCGCGAGCAGTCGAAATTGGAGACGTACAACATCGGCGAGCGTTTGCGCGTGATTATCAAGATGGTGGATCGCGCGGCGAAGGGTCCGCAGGTGATTACTTCGCGAGCGGACGCGGCGCTGGTGCAGCGGCTGTTCGAGATGGAAGTGCCGGAAATTTACGACGGCACGGTGCAGATCCGCCATGCCGCCCGGGAAGCCGGCGAGCGTACGAAAGTCGCGGTGGCGAGCCGCGACAAAGATGTTGATCCCGTAGGCGCGTGCGTGGGAATGAAGGGCATGCGCGTGCAGTCCATCATTCGCGAGCTGCGCGGCGAGAAGATCGACATCATTCCGTACAGCGAAGAGACCGTGGCATTCGCCCAGAAGGCCCTGAGCCCGGCGAAAGTGACGCGCGTGCAGATCACCGATCCGGAGAATCACAAGCTGGAGGTGATCGTCGAAGATTCGCAGCTGTCGCTGGCCATCGGGAAAAAAGGACAGAACGTGCGCCTGGCCAGCAAGCTGATCGGCTGGGATATCGACATCAAGAGCGAAGAAGAGAAGCGCCGCGAGATCGAAGAGCAGATGACCGCGTTGACGGCTCCTACGACTCCATTGACGGCGCTGGCAGGCGTGGGCGCGAAGACCATCGAGAAGATTGAAGCGGCGGGCATCACCAACGTCGAGAAGCTCGCGGGAATGACACCGGAGCAGTTGATGGAGATTCCGGGCATCGGCGAGAAGATGGTGGACAAGATCTATCAGGCGGTGAATCGCTTCTACGAAGGCGGAGAAGCGGCCGCCGCTGGTGAAAGCGGCGAAGCCTCCGAAGCCGAGTCTGCAGAGGCGACAGAAGCAGCCGCGGAGGTGGCCGTTCCTGCCGAGGAAGGCAGTGAGCAAGCCTCGACGGAAGTTCCGGCCGAAGGTGGCGCCGGCGCTTCAGGCGAATCAGGTGAGGCTACAGGCATGGAAACAGAGCAGGCGACGGCCGAACCGGTTGCTGAGGGCGAAGCGCAAGACGCCCCATCGCACGACACTGAGTCGCACGACACTGAATCGCGTGACACCAAGGCCGAAGAGAAAGACGTTAACAAGCACAACGCTTAGCATCAACAAGATCAAGAAGCAAAAGTTCCGGCGGAGCTGGGACTGATAGGACGCATGACTGAAGCGAACCAAGTACGAATCAATGAACTAGCCCGCGAACTTGAGGTGAAGGCGAAAGCCATCATCGACCTCTTGCCGGGATATGGCGTTAGCGAAAAGAAGACGCACTCCAGTTCGATCCCAGAAGACGTGGCGGAGAAGGTCCGCAAGCACCTGAAAGGCATCGCCGACGCGGAAGCCGCCGCGGAAGAAAAGGCTCGTGCCGAAAAGGAGGCCAGAGACGCAGCGGCGAAAGCCGCGCGGATGCGCCCGGCGGCCGCGCCCGCAGCGCCTGCACCTCCCGCTCCGGCCGCAGCGCCGCCTGTTGCTGCCAAGCCGCCTGCGGGACCACCAGCCGCTCCGAGTGTCGCCTCGCCATCTCCTGCGGTACCTGCGGCTGCGCGTCCGCCTGCCGCAACGCCCTCAGTTCCGGCAGCTCCCGCGCCTGTGCCTAGCGCCGCGCCTGCAGCGGCTGCCCCCGCTGCTCCCGCGAAGGCACCGGCTGAACCGGCTGCACCTCCGGAAACTCCGCCGCCCGCGACCCCGGCTGCGACTGCTCCGGCGCGTCCGGCGCCGACACCTATTCGTCCGCCGGAGCCTGCCGCTCCTGGCGCACCAGCGGCGAGGCCGAGCATCGCGCCCCCAGCCTCCGGGCAACGTCCGACAAACGCGCCACCACCACGACCCGGCGGCCAGCCTGGATCTCAGCCTTCTGCCGTGCGGCCTGCCGCAGCCGCCCCCGGTGCTCACAGTGCCCGTCCGCAGGCTCCTTCGCGCCCGATGCCGACTGGCAATCGCGGACCGGTTCCCGGCACAACACCGGGTAGTCAAATTCGCGGGCCGCGCCCCGGCCAGCCCATCCGACCGCTGTCTTCTGGTGGCGGAGCCGGAGGCGGAGGCCGTTCTTTTCCGCCGCGTCCAGGAGGGCCTGGTGGACCCGGAGGTCCGGGCGGACCGGCACGACCTTTTGAGCAGCGCCGCGGACCGGTGCCAACAGGCTCGCGTCCAGGGCCACGCATGCCGGGACGTCCCGGAATGTTGCCGCCGTTGCCGGACAAAATGCCGCCAAAGGCGGAGCCCGGCAAGCCGCTGTACACACGTAAACCGCCGCAGCGCCAGCGGCCCGTCGCGGACAAGCGCGAGATGGAAGGTGAGCGCAAGCTTCACCCCACGCGCCAGCGTCCGGGCGCAGGTGGCCGCGGAGCCGTTGCCGCGGTAATCGCGCCGCCGGAACCACGTCCGCCGCGCGATGTCACCATCACCGAAGGAATTACCATCCGCGAGCTGGCGGAAAAACTCGACGTACGCGCAAAGGATTTGCTGAAGACGCTGCTGGATCGCGGAGTTTTCGCCAGCATTAACCAGGCGCTCGATGTCCCGACGGCGACTACGCTTGCCGAAGCCTTCAGCGGCGTGGTTAGCGTGGTCTCTTTCGAAGAAGAGATGGTGCTGGAAGTCGCCAAGGATGAGACCAAGGAAAATCTGAAGCCGCGGCCGCCGGTGGTTACGGTGATGGGTCACGTCGACCACGGCAAGACCAGTTTGCTCGACGCAATTCGAGAGGCCGACGTCGCCGCGGGCGAGGCCGGTGGGATCACCCAGCACATCGGCGCTTATAAGGTGATGGTCAACGATCGCGCGGTGGTTTTTGTGGATACGCCGGGCCACGAAGCGTTCACGCGCATGCGCGCGCGCGGCGCCAAAGTCACCGACATCGTCGTGCTGGTTGTGGCTGCCGACGACGGCGTGATGCCGCAGACCAAGGAAGCCATCGACCACGCCAAAGCTGCGAATGTGCCGATCGTGGTGGCGGTCAACAAGATCGATAAGCCAGAGGCGCAGCCCGAGCGCGTGAAGCGGCAGCTCGCTGATCTCGGTTTGCTGCCTGCGGAATGGGGCGGCGACACCGAACTTGTTGAAGTTTCTGCCAAGCAGAAGACCGGCATCGACAAGCTGCTTGAAACGCTTTTGCTCCTCGCCGACCTGCGTGAGCTGAAAGCCAATCCCGACGCGCCGGCTGTGGGCACCGTGCTGGAGTCGCGCGTGGACAAAGGCCGCGGTCCGGTGGCGACAATTTTGGTGCAGAACGGCACGCTCAACGCCGGCGACTTCTTCATCTGCGGCGCGGTGTTCGGCAAAGTGCGCGCGATGTTCGATGATCGTGGACGTCCGGCGAAAAATGCGCCGCCTTCAACGCCGATCGAAGTCCTCGGCTTGCAGGGCACACCCGATGCCGGCGACAACTTCCAGGTCACCGACGAAGCCAAGGCGCGTCACATCGTCGAGTACCGTCAATCCAAGCAACGTGATGCCGCCATGGCACGCTCCAGCGGCGGGCGCATCACGCTCGACCAGTTGCACGAACAGCTCAAGGCCGGCGACGTCAAGGAATTGGGCATCGTCATCAAGGCCGACGTGCAGGGTTCGGTGGAAGTACTCAGCGAAATGCTGCCGAAGCTCTCCACCGACCAGGTCAAGCTCAAGATAATTGGCTCGGGCGTGGGCGCGGTTACCGAAAACGACGTGCTGCTGGCGTCCGCCTCAGGAGCGATTGTGATCGCCTTTGGCGTGCGGCCTGAACGCAAGGCGGCTGATCTCGCGCAGCAGGAACACGTCGACATCCGCACGCACAACATCATCTACGAAGTGTCCGACGAAATTAAGAAGGCCATGGAGGGCCTGCTGGAACCAGTTCTGCAGGAAACCTATCTGGGCCGCGCTGAAGTTCGCAATACGTTCCGGGTCAAGGGCGCGGGCACGGTCGCCGGATGCTACGTCGTGGACGGCGTGCTCAAGCGCGACGCGCAGATTCGCGTGCTGCGCGACTCCGCGGTGATCTACACCTCCAAGCTCAGCTCGCTGAAGCGCTTCAAGGATGACGCCAGCGAAGTCCGCACCGGTTTTGAATGCGGCGCGGGCATCGCCAATTTCAACGACGTCAAGGTCGGCGATATCCTGGAGTGTTTCCAGGTGACGAAACTCAGCGCTGCGGAAGCCGCCGCGCAGGGAAGCGCACCCGCGGCGCGCAGATAGCTTTCTCCGTTTTCGGAGCCGCTCCATGCCGGTCGGCCTGCTCACCCTCGAGCTGCATATCCCTGACGCGCAATCGCTGAAGGACAAGAGGCAGGTGCTGCGCAGCCTTAAAGACAAGTTGCGCCGCGAGTTCAACGTGGCGGTCGCGGAATTAGACCACCAGGACGTATGGCAACGATCCGTGGTCGGTGTGGTCACGCTGTCGAACGAAGAAAAGCACGTACAGGAGTCACTGCAAAAGGTGCTGGACGAAGCCGATCGCATTCTCGGCTCGTTCCTGATCGGGCAGAAGTTCGAGATCGTATAGCCCGGCAAGTTGTGCCGTTGCAGCAGGTGCTTACGTATTAGTGCTTACGTATCAGGGGATGTAGATGAGTCCGACCAATCATCGTCACGAACGCGTGGGCGAAGAGATCGCGCACGAAATCAACGCTATGCTCGCGGGCGAGCTCAAGGATCCACGACTGGAAGGCATGGTGGTGGTCAGCGAAGTGCGCGTCCAGCCGGATATGAAGCATGCGCGCGTGTTCGTTCACGCTCGTGGCACGGACAAAGAGCAAACGGACGCGATCAAGGCGCTGGAACACGCCGCGGGATACATCCGCAGCGAAATCATCGAGCGGCTGCAGCTTCGGCGCTTGCCGGAGCTACACTTTGCCCTGGATCTCACCCAGGAACGCGCCGAGCGCATCGAGCAGCTCTTAAAAGAAGTGAAGAAGGACAAGCCGGCCGCGCCGTGAAGCAGCACAGCCACATCCGCCGCCAACTTTAGCTGCTAACGACGAGGAGCGAATGCCGCGCCAGCCACAGCCTGCGCCCTTTGACGGCGCCCTGGTGATCGACAAGCCGAAGGGCAAGACATCGCACGACGTTGTTGACGCCGTGCGCCACCTTGCCGGTTTCCGCCAGGTCGGCCACATCGGCACGCTCGACCCACTCGCCACCGGCGTGCTGGTGCTGCTTCTGGGCCGCGCCACGCGCCTCGTGCAGTTTTATTCGGGCCGCCGCAAACGATACTCCGCCGGATTTCGCTTCGGCTTTGCCACCGACACGTACGACTCTGACGGCGAAGCGCAAGGTGTGGATGCCTCACCTCGCTTGGAGCAAGAAATCCTCAAGCGCTTCGCCGCCGAGCGCGTCGGACGTTTCGAGCAGATGCCGCCGATTTTTTCGGCTAAGAAAATCCATGGCCGCCCCGCTTATGAGCTAGCGCGCAAGAAACAGCCGGTCGAACTGAAGCCGGTTGAAGTGGAAGTCTTTTACTACAGACTGACGGGAGTCGAAGGCAGCATCGCGCGATTCGTGATTGAGTGTTCCTCGGGCACATACATCCGCTCTCTGGCTCACGAAATGGGAGAAAAACTAGGATGCGGCGCGCATCTCGCCGAGATCAGCCGCCTGGCCGTTGGGGAATTTTCGCTCGATCAGGCCATCAAGCTCGAAGAACTGGCCGAAGCCGCGCGCGCCGGAAAATTCGCCGACTGCCTGATCCGCTTGGAACACCTACTGCCGAGTTTTCCGCGCGCCAGCGTGCTTCCAGTCGTAGAGCACCGCGTGCGCCACGGATCGAAGTTCAACGTTACGCTCGCGCAGATTCAACCGGGGCGCCTCGAATCGCCTCCGGGCTCCACCTCCGAACTTGACGCCGGCGAGGTTCGCCCCCCGCGGCTCCGCGTTTTCAATCAGCAGGGAAGCCTGATCGCCATCGCCCAGGCCGTCGTACCTCGAACGTATCAACCCGTCGTGGTGTTCGAGCCCTTACCGTAGAAGGCAGTGTTTCCGGACTTGTAAGGCCGTAACGCAGCCGCTATAGTTTTCGCGGAGAGCAGATGTCAGCAGCGTCATCGACTTCCACAGCGCAGAACGCCGTTCGTGGCATGAGCCGTCTCGTCAACGTCGCTGACGAACCGAGCCCCGACCGCGGCCGCATTCTTTGCGGCGAACTGGAAGCGGGCAACATCCTCTATTTTCCTCGCACACCGTTCGATTTTCCTGACGAAGACATTCAATTTCTCCTGACACGCAAGCAGACGGATACGGCGCTGCACAAAAACATCGCCTACCGTCCGGCCGTTGATCGCATCACGGGTGTCGAGGAATCATCCGGACCTGGCGTCGAACGCCTGCGCGCGATTGTCCGCGGATATTCGCAGCGCTCCTCGAAGTTCCTGGACAGTTTGCTGACGCCGTACCAAGGTAAATGGAAGCTCGACTACGCCAGTTATCGCCCGCTGGAAGAGCGCGGGCGTCCCGCACGCCTGCGCGCGCGCAATGATCTCCCGCACGTCGACGCTTTCCCCACGCGGCCGACCAACGGCGACCGCATCCTGCGCCTGTTCACCAATATCAATCCGGCACAAAATCGCGTGTGGATCACCAGCCAGACGTTCGATGTGGTCGGCCCGCACTTCGCGAAAGCGATCGGCCTTCCTCGAGCCGAAGGAGCGGGCGCTCTCGCGCGGACCTTTCGCTCCATCGCAAAGGCGGCGCACCTGCCGGGCGCCAACCGCTCTCCTTATGATGAATTCATGCACAACTGCCACAACGCCATGAAGGAGAATTCCGAATTCCAGCAAAGCTGCCCCAAGCAGCGCTGGGAATTTCCGCCGCACTCCACCTGGATCGTATTGACCGACTTCGTGAGTCATGCCGTGCTGGAAGGCCAGTATGCGCTGGAGCAGACGTTCATCATTTCGCGCGACGCGATGGTGCGCCCGCAGCTATCGCCGCTGCGGATCCTCGAAAATCTCGCCGGCCACCCGCTGACGAAAGCCAATTGAGACTCGCCAATTGGGATTGAGCGCCGGGCTTTCGCCCGTGCGAAGTATTGCAACATGCTTTGCGGAATGAGTTCCTGACGCCGTCCGCAGCCCTAATTTTCCGGATCCGGCGGCGGCTGCTCCGGTTGGGCCGGTTGTTCCGGTGCCGGTGCCGGTGGAGGGGCCGGCTGTGGCACGGCGCCCGCTCCGATCGAGGCACGCCCGCTCGGATCGCCGCGTCCCGCAAATATCGTCCCGTCCTGCCGCACCGGCGAACGCAGCCTTCGCGGGGTCACTAGAATCAAGAACTCCGTCTCGTTGTTGGTGCTGCTGTGGTTGCTGAACGCATAGCCAAGCCCGGGCAAATTCGCGAATCCCGGCAGTCCGGTGATTGCACGGATCTCCTGGTCATCGAGCAGGCCCGCGACCAGCGAGGTCTCATCTTCCTTCAGCCGAATGGTCTGGCTCAGCGTGCGATTGGAAATTACCGGGATGCCGTTCAAGCTGGTGCCCGCCAGCGCGCGAATCTCAAATTCCAGCTGCAACGTTACGTCGCGATTGGGATGCAGCGTGGGCGTAGCCTTCACCTTAACGCCCAGATCGATGTATTCCGCGCCGGGATAGGGCGTTTGCGTGGGCGTCGCTCCGTTGGCGAAGCTCGACGAATCCTGAATGATGGTGACCACGCCCTGCGACGCAGTGTCGCCCAGTGCGGTCAGCGCCACGTCCGGCAATCCGCTCGTCGTGAGAATCGCGGTGGTGATCGCCGAAGGACTGGTTGGCGTGGCAATTTCCAGGCGATTGGAAAAAGCCCCTTGCCCGAGTCCGATGTAAATTCCCAGCGTGTTCACGCCCTTGTTGGTCACCGCCAGGCTGGGCACGTTGCCACCGGTAAAATTGGCGATCACGATACCGGCCGGCGTCGTGGCTGTCGGTAGCGGCGAGCCTACCGCCTGTGTAAATGTCGCGTCCGAGTTGGTGCTGCCCATCAAGATCGAAATGGAGTTGTCGCCCTGGTTCACCACCGCAAGATCGGGGACTCCGTCGCTGTCCAGGTCTCCCGCGGCGATCGCCACCGGATTGGTTCCGACAGGAATCGGCGAGCTGGTCTGCTCCGTGAAGGTGACGTTGCCGTTGTTGTCCACCGACGGCAGCAAAATCGAAACATTGTTGGAGGTCTGATTCAGCACCGCCAGATCGGTTTCCTGCACCGTCGAATTGTTGCCAATGGTTGTGTTGCGGAAATTAGCGGTAGCCAGCGCCACCGGCCCGGATTCCGAAATCGTGGTGGTGTTGGTCAGCGCGAAAGGCGAAGCCGGAAAGGGCGTGAATCCGCCCTGACCGTCACCTTTGAAGACGGAAATGGTATTGTCGCCCTTGTTGGCCACCGCGAAATCGAGGTTACCGTCGCCGTTGAAATCGGCAACCGCCACGGCGCTCGGATTTGTCCCCACAGGAAAGGGCGATCCCGCTGCCTCGGTGAACGTGCCGTCCCCATTTCCCAGCAGCACCGCGACGTTGTTGGATGTTGAGTTGGCCACCACCAGGCCCGGTGGCGAGACCACCACGCCGTTGGAGTTGGTCACCGTGTTTCCAAAAACGCCCGAAGCCATGGCTACGGGTCCGGTTTCGTTGGCCGCCAGCACAAACGGCGAATTCGCCTGAGCCACAAAATTTCCGCCGTCCTGATTGAGCAAAATGCTGATGGTATTGTCGTTCTGATTCGCTACCGCCAGATCCGGCAGGGTCCCGCCGCTGAACGTCGCGGCCACTACCGCCGAGGGATTGTTGCCCACCGCGAATGTGGTTTCGGGAAACGTGGTGGATGTTGGAATCGCGGTCAGCGAAGGCACAGTACCCGTTCCTGAGCCCGTCCCTATGCTCCCCGACAGCAAAGACAGGGTCACCGGATACCGGTCGCCTACAAAGAACGTTGCCGGCTTGCCGTTCTGCGCGCGCAGCAGCACCTGTCTTCCGCTCTGCACCAGGCTCAGAGCGTCGGAAAAGTTGGCCGCCACTCCCGGCAGGGTCAAAAGGAACGTTGAGGCTCCTCCTCCAAACAGCGTGAACCCGGGCACGCTGGAAAATCCTTTCGCGCTGAACAGCTGGCCCACGATGGTCAGCGCATTCGACAAGTCCGCCGCCTGCGACAAGGCGCGCACGTCGTTGGGGCTGATCAGAAAAGCTTGTGCGGAAGAGGGCGGCGTTATGCCTAGCTGCCTGGCTTTGTCGCGGTTCACTTCCAGCAGCTCCACCTCCAGCATCATCTCGCCGCGCGCGTGCTCCACTTGCCGGATCACCTGGCCTGCCAGCTCGACGCGTTCGAGGGAATCGCGAAGGGTAATGCTGCGATTGTGCGAATCCAATTCGATGCGCGCAGATCCGGTGATTTCGCGCAGCACGCGCAACAGTTCGGTCATTTCCTCGGGGGCCACTGAAGACGGTAGCAGGAACGATTGCTCAACTTGCAAGCCGTATTGGCGGCGTCTTTCCAGTGTGTCGGCGGCGACGAAAATCAGTCCGTGATTCAGCGGCCGATAAAAAGTACCAGTCTGCTGGCCCAGCACTTCCATCGCTGTCTTGAAATCGACGTTTTCCACGCGCACGCGCACATTGCGTGCCTGCAGGTCGGGATCAAACGTCGCTTTGAGTCCGTAGGCCATGGCCACTTGCTGGTAAGCCGTTTTGGTATCGCCGCGTAAGTCAAAACTGTGCTTGCCGTCCTGGGGTTTCGCCTCAGGCAGCCCCTCGGCCGGCTGCGGGCGGGGAGGCAGCGGTTCGTCGCCTTTCATCGATTCCATCTGCGCGATGCGTTCGTGCACCACCGAATTGGTGGCATCAACTCGCAGGGCCGCCCGCAATTCTGCGATGGCTTCGGAAACGTTTCCGGCCAGCCCAAGCTGCTCGGCATTGTCGACATGCGCGCGCACGAGTTTCGACCTCAGAGTTGCGCTCCGAGCCACGATGGCCATATCTTGCGGGGCGTAGCGCACCGCCTCGTCATACGCTGCCAGGGCTTCGGCGGAGCGCCCTTCGGCCTCGGCTTTTTCTCCCTTTTCGATGGCTTTTTGCGCGCGTTTGGGATCAGGCGCGAAAGCCTTCAGGGATTGCGGAGTAGCGTGAACCTGGGTCGGTCCTTGACTCTGACTTTGCGCCGGTCCTGGAGCCGGCTGCTGTGCCGGAAGCGGCGCGCAAACAAGGAGCGCCGACGATAACAGTGCCGCCGCCGGTCGCGAGATTTGTGGCCAAGCCATGGTCAAGGTATTCTAGCGTGAAGATATCGGACCAGGTTGGTCCGGTTGACGTAAGTAGCTAATAAGCGTAAGCTTAGAAGTTAGTTGCAACTGAATTACAACTGGAGTTTCCGTGCTCTCGGCCTTTCTAGTTTCGCTCCGTGAAGGCGTGGAAGCCTCGCTAGTCGTCGGCATTATCCTCGTCTATCTTTCCCGGACCGGCCGCGCGCAACTGGCGCGTTTTGTCTGGTATGGCGTTATCGTTGCTGCCGCCCTGAGCCTGGGCGTGGCCATCGCGCTGGAGCGTTTGCAAATCAACCAGGACGGCTTCGAGGGCCTGCTGTTTCTGGTAGCCGCCGGCTTCGTCATTACGATGATCCTATGGATGAATCGCGTTGCGCGCCACCTGAAAAAAGATATTGAGCAAAAGGTGGAGGCCTATGCGGCACGCGCGGGGGGAACCGCCGGCTGGGGCATCTTCCTTTTCGTATTCCTGATGGTGCTGCGCGAAGGGGTCGAATTGGCGCTGATCCTGCGCGCCGTCGAGCTTTCCACCGAAGGCTTGCAGATTTGGGTCGGGACTCTTGCCGGTATCGCGGCTGCCGTCGCCGTCGGGCTGTTTTTCTTTAAGGGCACCCTGCGTATTCCGCTGCATCGCTTTTTCGCCGCTACCAGCGTCATCCTGATCTTGGTTGCGTTTCAGCTCGCGCTTAGCGGCCTGCACGAGATGAGCGAAGCGCAGTGGCTGCCTTCCAGCAAGACGGAAATGGCCGTGATTGGCCCGATCGTGCGCAACGAATTGTTCTTCTTCGTCTTTATTTTTGGTGCCGCCGCTTTGCTGGTACTTCGTGAGTGGCAGTCCGCGTCGCATTCCGCCACGGCACAGCAAGTTAACGGTCAAGCGGAACGTCGCCTGCTGGAGGCGCAGAATCGGCGCCAGCGCAGCTGGATGATCGCCGCAGCTTCGGCTTGCCTGGTGGTCATCTTGGCGCTGACCGCCGACTTCATCTACGCCCGCGCCGGTACCGCTGCTCCGAAAGTCGCACCGATCGCGGCGCACGGGGACGAGTTGCGCGTGCCCCTGAGCGAAGTTCAAGACGGCGCCATGCATCTCTTCGCCGCAGAAATTGCCGGCGGCCAGACGGCGCGCTTCATGATCATCAAGAAGCCCGACGGCTGGGGCACTGCCCTCGATGCCTGCCGCATCTGCGGCGCCGATGGCTACCGGCAAGACGGGCAAAATGTGATTTGCCGCCACTGCGGCTCTGCCATCTACGTGCCGTCGATCGGCCAAGCCGGCGGCTGCAACCCCATCGGCGTTCCGGCCCACGTAGACGGCACCGACCTTGTGCTGAATATTTCGTCGCTGACCCAAGCCACGAAGGAAATTCCGAAGTAGCACGGCCACTTTGGCTGTGTGCGGTTTAAGCGAAATCGAGGTCTCAACCGTTGGGCGAGGTCAGAAATCGAAGAAACTCGCTAAACGAAACGCACAAGAAATGTTCCTTCGCCTAGTCGCCGATTCCTTCCGTCGCCGCCCGCGCCACAAACTCCTCACCGGCGCAGCGTTAGCTCTAGGCATGGCCGTAGCCACGGCCGCGCTGAGCGTCTCCCTCGACGTCGGCGACCGCCTCGCCCGCGAATTCCGCAGCCTCGGCGCCAATCTACTGGTCACCTCGCAAGCCGACTCCCTCCCACTGGAAATCGGCGGCGTAGACTACAGGCCCGTCAACGCCGGCGCCTACCTCCCCGAATCCGACCTCCCCAAGATCAAAACCGTCTTCTGGCACAACAACATCATCGCCTTCAGCCCAATGCTGGAAGCGCGGGTTCGGGCATGGTCTCCCGCGTCGAAGAGCTGGTCGTCTCCAGGAGTTGTCGCTGACGTTCCGGTCGTTGGGACTTGGATCAATCATCCCGTAGCCCTCAGCGATGGTGCGACCTTCGCGACCGGAATAGAGAAGACAAATCCCTGGTGGCACGTCGACGGACATTGGTTTTCGGAAGGCAAAAACGAATGTGTCGTCGGTCGGCAATTGGCCCAACGTAGGGGGTTGAAGCCCGGCGACACGATCACTCTGCAAGGCAGGGACATCGCTCCCAAGAGCTCTGCGCTAGTCGACGATCAGAGCTCAGCCGTCTCGATTCGCAAAAGCCACTCTCTCGTCGTTCGAGGGCTGCTTTCCACGGGAGGATCCGAAGAGGATGCGGTCGTCCTGCCGCTGACCATCGTTCAGCAAATCGCTGCTGCACCCGGCCAGTATCGCCGGCTCTACGTCTCCGCTCTAACAAAACCCGAAGACGATTTCGGGCGCCGCGATCCTGCCACGATGAACCCTGACGAGCTGGAGCGGTGGAGTTGCTCTCCTTACGTTTCATCGATCGCGTATTCGATCAAGCAGGTTTTGCCCGGCTCGGATGTGCGCGTGATTCGGCGTGTAGCCGAGGGCGAAGGCCGTGTGCTGACTCGTGTGCGGACGCTGTTGTGGCTGGTCACGTTTGCGGCGCTGCTCGCTGCCGGGCTTGCCGTGGGAGCGTCGTCGGCTGCGTCGGTGATCGAGCGCCGCACCGAGATCGGTTTGATGAAGGCGCTCGGCGCCGGTTCGGGCATCGTAGGCTTCCTGCTAGCAGCCGAACAGCTTCTGCTCGCGTTTGTCGGCGGTGGAATCGGCTACGCGCTCGGCATTTTTCTCGCGCGACTGCTGGGCGAGCGCATCTTCGGAGCAGCACCTTCGCCCTCGCTGCTGGTGCTGCTGGTGATCCTGGCGCTAGCCGCGATTGTGACGCTGCTCGGCAGCGCGGTCCCGCTGCGCCGCGCCGCGCGCTACGAGCCCGCGCCAATCTTGCGAGGCGAATGATGCCGAATCCGCCCTTCGACAATCGCGCCATGTTCTGGCGCATCGTCCGCCGCCTCCTCGCCGCCAACCGCCCTCGCCTCTTTGTCCTCCTCCTCGCGCTAGGAGTCGGCGCCGCCATCACCTCGGCGCTGCTCAATCTCCAAGTCGACGCCAAGCGCCGCCTCACCACTGAATTCCGCGCCTTCGGCCCCAACGTGATTGTTGCTCCACGCACGACGCAAACATCTGTTCCCGTCACTCTGAGCGAATCGATCGCGGGCACAATACCTCGCGAACTCGGTGCTCAGACGGTTTTTGTAAACTCCCTGCTTTACGTCGTCGGGGAGGCCTACAAGCCGGGCCAAAGTCACCATCCCGTGGTGATCGCTGGAAGCAGCGCCAACGCTGGATCGTGCACGGTCGGGGCAAGAGTGGCGAGTGAGGTTGGTTTGAAGCCAGAAGACACATTTTTTCTACGCGCACAGGGAAGCGAGGCGGCTTGCAAAGTCGATCGGATTCAGACCACAGGTGGCCCGGAAGACAATCAGGTCGCTATCCGTTTGCAAGGAGCGCAGCAACTCACCGAACTTTCCGGCCGCATAAGCCTGATTGAGATCGGCGCGGTTGGTACACCTGGCGCAATCGAAAGCTACCTCACGAATCTGCAGAAACAATTCCCCGACGCCGACGTTCGCCCGATTCGGCAGTTCACGGAAGCGGAGGGCAAGATCTACAACCGCATCAGTGGGCTGCTCACCGCGACGGTGGTGCTTGTGCTCGTGCTCACCGCGCTTTGCGTGATGGCTGGGATGACCAATGCCGCCATGGAGCGCAAGAATGACGTCGGGTTGATGAAGGCGATCGGCGGAGCTACGCGGCGCGTGCTGCGCATTTTCCTGGCGGAGGCCGCGGTGCTTGGATTGATCGGCGGCGCGCTGGGAGCGGCGGCTGGTATCGCGCTGTCGATCTGGCTCGGCCACGCCGTGTTTGGTGTGGCGGCGCGGCCGCGGCTGATTGTGTATCCTGTAGCTGTGGTGCTGACCATCATCGTCGCGATCGCCGGGGCGCTGCCGCTGCGCCGGCTGGCGACGGTGCGTCCCGCCGAAGTGTTTCGGGGTGAGGCTTGAGTTCGCAGGTCATCATTGAATCGCTGACCAAGCAGTATGGACCGCTGCGAGCGGTGGATTCGCTTTCGTTCAACATTCAACCGGGCGAATGGGTTGCGCTGATGGGGCCGTCGGGTTCCGGCAAGACCACGCTGATCAATATTTTGGGCGGGCTGGACAAAATGACGTCGGGCCGCGTGACGGTCGATGGCACCGATCTGGCGAAGCTCAGCGAAAGCCAGATGGTGCGCTATCGCGCGGAAAAAATTGGATTTGTTTTTCAGCAGTTTCACCTCGTGCCCTATCTCAGCGCCGTGGAAAACGTCATGCTGGCGCAGTATTTTCATAGCATCACGGATGAATCGCAGGCCGCCGACGCGCTGCTCCGTGTCGGTCTCGGTGATCGCCTCACGCACCTGCCTGCGCAGCTTTCCGGCGGCGAGCAGCAGCGCGTGGCCATCGCAAGGGCGCTGATCAATCAGCCGAAGCTGATTCTAGCCGACGAGCCGACCGGTAATCTCGACGAAGCCAACGAAGCCATCGTGCTGCAGTTGTTCCGCGAACTGCATGGCGCGGGCCACACGATCCTGATGGTCACGCACGATCCGGACATCGCGCGCCAAGCAGACCGGCGCATCGAGCTGGCGCACGGGCACTTGCATTTCGACACCGCGCAGCACGGGCCTGGGCATCCGCTGGCGTGCCCGCTTGCAGATACTGCCGACTGCTGCAATCCCACCACCGACGACGAAATCCGTTTCGATCACCTGCTGGGGCAAATCTGGATCTGCGGCGAGGAAGGGAAGCCCGCGCAGGTGAATCATCTTTACGCGAACGATGTGCCGCACGGCCATCTGCCCTTGCTACCTGAAGAACCGTCGATCCGCTTGTTAACGCGCATGTCCGACCGCCGGCTGGTGGAGTTGCACGATGGCGAAGTGCGCTTGACGGACTACGGCAACCGGCGCGCTCGCGATGTGGTCCGCCGTCACCGCCTGGCCGAGCGGTTGTTCAAAGACACTTTCTCGGTCGACGATTCCGAAGCCCACAACCAGGCCTGCAAATTCGAGCACATCATCAGCCCAGAGCTGGATCAGCGCATCTGTACCTTCCTTGGTCATCCCAAGACATGCCCACACGGAAATCCAATTCCGACGGGTGACTGCTGCAACGGAAACCACAAGCCGTAGACGCTGAAATCGCCCAATGCCAATCTTTATCGATCCGAGAAAGAAGCCCGCGAGCGTGAAGATTCACGTGTCCAACGGCGCCGGTGTGGACATTACGTGGGCCGACGGGCACGCCAGTCATTACGATTTCCCGTACCTGCGGGACGTGTGTCCGTGCGCTACTTGCAATGACGAGCGCGAGAAGAAACGCGAGTTTTCGGGGGCTGGGCCGGCTTCGGCGGCAACGGCGGTCCTGCCGATGTTCAAGCCCAAAGCGACGGCGAAGGCGGCCACGTCGGTAGGGAATTACGCGATCCAGATCACCTTCAGCGATGGGCACGCCACGGGAATCTACAGCTATGAGCAGCTCCGAACCATGTGTCCCTGCGCAGATTGCCGGCGCGAGTTTCAGTACTAAGGCCTTTTGCAGGCTTTTTTCAGGTTGATGGGGCGAAATCCTTTCGCCGGGGGTATATACCCGGGTTTAAGGACTTAGTAGCACGCTTTTTGTAACTGCTGGTTCAGATCGGGTTAAAGTCTATTGTTATCAAACGGATACAGGCGACTAATTGGCGTGGGGCAGGCGGGTCCAAAAAAGAACGGCCGGAAGCATCGTCGGGCCGCAACTCTCTACAGGCGAAATAGTACCAAATCCTTATAGTCCTTATCAATAAAAATGTGAAGTCGGCTCCTGGAGTAGCCCTTTGGAACCTATTCGATGACGACGCTGAAAGTGAGTTGATGCGGTACTCTACTGGCAACGTCAAAGGGGAATGGACCGGGGGATGGGTGTGATAAAGCCGATTGGTGTGGGGCAATTGCTGTTTGCCATTGCTATGGCGGTGTTTGGGATTCAATACCTGCACTATGGGAAATACGTGGGCGGGTTGCCGCCGGTTCCGCCATGGGCGCCAGGCGGCGCGACCGGCGCATACCTTGTCGGCGTGGCGCTGATCGTCACGGCTGTCAGTTTGGCGATCCGGAAGAAAGCGCAGTTGTCGGCGCTCGTGATTGGCGGGCTCTTCCTATTTTGTGTGATTTTCCTTCATCTCCAGCATTTCGGCGAGGTGGTGCATGACGGAATCGGGCGCACGCGCGCGTTCGAGCCTTTTGCGCTGGCGGGTGCAGCGTTCGCCCTGGCGGGAGTGTTACCGGGAGGAGGCGTCGCCCGGTCCGCGGACGGGGGCAAGCTTGTCCTGATAGGCCGGCTGGTGCTTGGAGTATCAATGGTGATTTTCGGGTGGCAGCACTTCCTGTACGCCACGTTTTTGGTGACCTTGGTGCCCGCATGGTTTCCCGCGCACGCGTTCTGGATCTATTTCACCGGAACCGGAATGATAGTGGCCGGCCTGGCGATCGCTGTGAACATTCTAGGGTCGGTTGCGGCCGCCGGATTGGCGCTCATGTTCGGGCTCTGGGTGCTAGTGCTGCATGGGCCGCGAGTAATCGCGCATCCGCACAATGGAGACGAATGGAGCAGCCTATTTGTGGCGCTGGCGTTCTGCGGGGCGTCGCTGATCCTTTGCGGCGCACTGCCAGCAACTGGAAACTGGCCGAAAGGCGTCGCAGCCTAGTCGTTTATCTGCTGCGCAAAGACGGTTGTCGAAGGGTGCCCGGCCAAGTAGACTTCGGCTGAGAAAAATGCGAGCATTTTAGCCTGCAGATCACCATCACCCAGACATGAGCAGCACTCCAACTAGCCCCGCTGCCACACGGAGCCGGGGCAACGGTATTCCGCGCGTCATAGTTGCCACGACGGCTCTTCTGACGTTCATTTCGTTCTGGCGGGCGGCGGCTATCGTTTTGAACGACCTGGCTTCCTCGGCGTATTACGCCGGTGGCGAGGCCGAGGGCTTCATCGGGAAGACCGCGCCGTGGTTCATCCTGGCAATCATGTTGTTTTCGTATGCGGTGCGCGCCGTGTACGTGGAAAGCTGCAGCATGTTCGTGCGCGGGGGCGTGTACCGCGCGGTGAAGCAGTCCCTGGGCGGAACACTGGCCAAATTCAGCGTTTCGGCGCTGATGTTCGACTACATCTTAACCGGCCCGATCAGCGGTGTATCGGCGGGCCAGTACCTGGGCGGCCTGCTCAGCGAACTGACGGTTTATCTGCACCTGGGCCCGTCGTTTACCGAGGTGACGATCTCGCGAATTGCCGCGACGTTCGCGATCGTTGTGACGCTGTACTTCTGGTGGGAGAACACCAAAGGCGTCCACGAGTCGAGCGAAAAAGCCCTGCACATCATGAAGCTGGTCACCGTGATGGTGGTGGTCCTCATCGTCTGGTGCGTGTACACGATTGTGCTGCGGCACTCGCCGCTCCCGCCGTTTCCCTATCCAAGGAACATCCATTTGACGCCGGATGCAGTGGGCTGGCTGGCGCATAGCAACTTGCCGCAGATGTTCGGGGTCGTAGCCATCTTCATTGCGCTGGGACACTCGGTACTGGCCATGAGCGGAGAGGAATCGCTGGCGCAGGTATACCGCGAAATTGAAAGCCCGAAGCTGCCCAACCTGAAAAAAGCGGGCATGGTGATCTTCGTTTACAGCCTGTTGTTCACTTCGCTGGTTTCGTTTTTTGCGGTGATGATCATTCCGGACGACGTTCGGCAGGGCTTCCTGGAGAACCTGATCGGCGGCCTGGCGATGAATCTGGCCGGGCCGATCTATGCGCGGCTGATTTTTCATGGGTTTGTGGTGGTGGTGGGCACGCTGATCCTCGCCGGGGCGGTAAACACCGCGATCGTCGGGTCAAATGGCGTGCTAAACCGCGTTTCCGAAGACGGCGTGCTGAGCGAGTGGTTCCGGCAGCCACATCCGAAGTTCGGTACCAGCTACCGGATCATCAACATCGTCGTGGGATTGCAGATACTGACCATCCTGATCAGCCACGGCAATGTCACCTTCCTTGCGAACCTGTACGCTTTCGGCGTGATCTGGAGTTTTGCGATGAACGGTTTGGCGGTGCTGGTGTTGCGCTACACCGTGCCGGGGCAGCGCGAATTCCAGGTGCCGTTCAATCTAAAGATTCGAGGGGTGCAGGTACCGATCGGATTGGGATTGATCACCTTGACGCTGTTCGTGATCGCGGTGACCAACCTGTTTACGAAACCGATTGCGACCATGGCCGGCGGCGTTTTCTCGGCGCTTTTGTACGTGGTGTTCACGATTTCCGAGAAAAGGGCGAAACAGCGCGCCGGCGGGGTCTCGCACGTGGACATGGACCAGTTCAACCTGGAGCTCGAGAGCGAACTGAGTCCATCGGCGGTAGGCGCACGGGCTGGCAATATCCTCGTGCCGGTCAGCAATCATTTTAATTTGTATCACCTGGGGAATGTGCTGGACCGCGTGAAGCCCGGGCGGCGCGATGTCGTGGTGCTGCACGTGCGGTTGTTGCAGCGGTCGGCGTCGGGCGAGAACGAGTTGGATGCCGATCAGTTGTTCGGAAGCATCGAGCAGCGTTTGTTTACGCAGGCGTTGTCGATGGCCGAGAAACGCGGGAAATCGATCCGGCTGGCGGTGGTAGCGGCGAATGATCTGTGGGACGGTATTTTGCGCGCGGCGACGTCGCTGCAATCCAGCACCATTGTGGTCGGACATTCGGCCAAGGAGCAGACCGAGGAGCAGGCGCGGCAAGTTGGCGAGGCGTGGGAAAAACTGGGTGATCAGAAGCCGCAATTCAACCTGGAAATTCACATGCCCAACGGGGACAAGATTTACAAAGTCCTCGGGCCGCATGCGCCGAACCTGACCGCGAACGAGGTGCAATTGCTGCACCGGTTGTGGCTACGGTTCAGCGAAATTGTGGCGGGCGAGGAACTGCACCATCATGACGTGGTGCACTTTGCGCTGGAGGAAGTGCAAAAGGAAATTGATGAGGGCGAGGAAGACGCGGTTGTTGGAAGGTTACGCGCGCACCTTGAGGCAAATCAGAAGAAGCGCAAGCTGAAGAGCTAGATGGAAAGTTTGCAGCCGACAGTTCGGAACATCCTCCACGCGCAACAGAAGAAGCCAGAACATATGGTTGAGCATCGCGATTTTCGTGTAGTGCGTGGTGCGGCCCGAGGTTCCCACCTTCGCAAACCGCGCGAAAGGTAGGCCACTCAAGATGCTTTGGTCTTTTCAGGCAAGTTGGGTGGTGCAGTGGCCGCATTTTTTTGCGGCGATGGGAATGGACATCGCGCACTGCGGGCAGTCTTTTGTTATAGGAGCTGCCGCAGGGGCTGGTTTGTCGATCCAGCGCTGAACGATCTGAATGATGAGGAAGACGCAGAAGGCGACGATCAGGAAGTTGATGATGGTGTTGAGGAAGAGGCCGTAGTTGAGAGTCGGCTTTCCCGCCGCCTTGGCCGCTGCGATCGTATCGAAATGTATTTCGGTTAAATTGATGAAAAGATTTGAGAAATCCACGTGACCGAGGGCTTTTCCGATGGGGGGCATGAGGACATCGTCGACCAGGGAAGAGACGATCTTCCCAAAGGCCGCGCCGATGATGACACCCACGGCCAAATCCAGCACGTTGCCGCGCATTACGAATGCCTTGAAATCCTTGAGCATGTGCGTCTCCTTGAGTGCAACGATCCGGGGTATGCGGTTGCCCTGAAACGATGACTGTCGAGGGAAGGGGCCGCAGGTGGCGCATTATATCCAAGCGGCGGTATCCGCCTATAGAGAATTCGCCGCGTGCGCTATTTCGGTGGCGCGGATTCCCGATGGCGAGCTCAGCGAGGACGCAAGACCAGGAACGAGCCGATCAGCCCTCGGGTGACCAGCAGAATGCCCGCAATGGCGACCAGGTTGCCGATCCAGTGAAACGGCGCGCGTGAAATCACCAGCATCACCACCCCGAGAAGCGTCAGCGAGAGGCCGCGTGTCCAGTTTTCCCAGCGCGTCCACCAGCGGCCGGGTTTATAGAGAGCACGCAGGCCCCAGAGGATAAGAGCGATGCTGAGAATCATCCAAGGGACCGGTTGAGCGACGAAGAAGATCTTTCCGGCGAGGCCGAGCCAGACGATCAGGCCGCCGAGCAGGACGAAGATCAGCTCGATGATGATGCGGAGAAGATTTTGTGGCGTGAGCATGAAACGCGTCGCTCGCAAGACAAATCCGGGCTTGGGAAATTCCTTAAAACGTTGTTAAGAGCATGCTAAAGGTTGACTCAAGACCGCGCGCTTAAAGCCGCGTCTGCAACAACCAGCACTACGCCGCTACTGGACGCGTTCGATCCGTACCTTATTCATGGTGACCGGGGTGCGCGGGCGGTCGCTGGAGTCGCGCGGCAGCTTGGAAATTTTGTCGGCGACTTCCTGGCCTTCGATCACTTCGCCGAAGATGGTGTGCTTGTGGTCGAGCCAGGGTGTGGCCGCGACGGTGATGAAAAATTGGCTGCCGTTGGTGCCGGGTCCGGCATTGGCCATCGAGAGCTTGCCGGCCTTGGAGTGCTTTAGAGACGGGTGGAATTCGTCGCCAAACGTGTAACCCGGGCCGCCGCGGCCGCTGCCCTCGGGGCATCCGCCCTGAATCATGAAATCGGGAATCACGCGGTGAAAGACGAGGCCGTCGTAATAGTTGCCCTTCTTTTTCTGTCCGGTGCGGGCGTCCTTGAATTCCTGGGTACCTTCGGCGAGGCCCACAAAGTTGGCGACGGTCTTGGGCGCTTCTTTTTCGAGCAGCTTGATGACGATATTGCCTTGCGAGGTTTCAAAAACGGCGTAGGTTCCTGCGGGACGGCTCATTAGCTCTCCTTAGCTGGCGCAATTTATCGTACACGAGGGTCAATTGGTGCGCCAGTTTCCGCGGATTCAGGGCGGCGGACTCGTAGGATAATGAGCAAGCATAAGAATAATCTTTGGAGAGCGCGGCGGAATGAAGACTCTGGCGAATGAAGCGGAGCGGGCGGAGATTTTGGCGCGGATGGGACGCGTGAAGATGGATTCAGCGCGACGATGGGGGAAGATGTCGGCGCATCAGATGGTGTGCCATTTGGCGGATTCATTTCGAGGCGTGATGGGAGAGAGGCCGCTATCGATGATGCCGGGAAATTTTGGCCGCGGGGTGATGAAGTGGGTGGCTCTGTACTCGGGGATACCGTGGCCACACGGGCTAAAGACGATGCCGGAGGTGGATCAACTGATCGGCGGCACCAGACCGGTGGAGTTCGCTGCGGACGTGCAGCAACTTCGGACCTTATTTGAGAGATTCACGGCGCACACGCGGGATTTCGTCTGGGCGCGGCACCCTATGTTTCCAGCGATGACCGAGACAGACTGGATGCGGTGGGCGTATCTGCATATGGATCATCATTTCCGGCAGTTCGGGGTGTGAGCAGGGAAGACAACGTTTTTAACCACCGAGAGCACAGAGGTCACAGAGCAGAATGAGACTTTATCGGACGGATCAGGGTTGTGTCGTGGAGCAGGATCGAGCTTTTTTTCTGCTGGCGAGGGAATCGTGGGACGCGCTCACGGCACGGGAAGATCTGGAAGTTTATCTCCAAAATGCGTTGAAGGAGCCGCGGAATCCGGCGGAAGGTCCACTGGCGAACCCTGAGTCGCTGCTGGCGCCCATCGGGAAACAGGAGGTGTGGGCGGCGGGCGTTACCTACTACCGCAGCCGCGATGCACGGATGGAGGAGTCCAAGTCGGCAGGCGGCGGGGATTTTTACGATCGCGTGTACCGCGCCGAGCGGCCAGAGCTGTTTTTCAAGAGCAGCGCACATCGTGTGGTGGGCCACGGTGGAAAGGTAGCGATCCGCGGGGACGCTTCGTGGTCGGTACCCGAGCCGGAATTGACGTTGTTGATCAGCCCGGGCGGGAAGATTACCGGATACACGATCGGAAATGACATGAGTTCGCGGGATATCGAAGGCGAGAACCCGCTGTATCTGCCGCAAGCGAAGATTTATCACCGGAGTTGCGCGCTGGGGCCGGGGATCCTGGTTTCGTCGTCAGCCCTGCCGGCTTCGACGGAGATCCGGCTCGCGATCTTGCGAGCGGGGCAGGCGGCGTTTTCGGGCGCGACTACTCTGGCGAAACTGAAGAGAGAGCCGGCGGGCTTAGTGGACTACCTGTATCGAGACAACTCATTTCCAAATGGGTGCTTTCTACTGACGGGCACGGGAATTGTGCCGCCCGATTCATTCACGCTAAAGAACGGCGACGAAATTCAGATCGTCATCGACAGGATTGGAACTTTGACGAATGTCGTAGGGTAAAGGCAATTCCTACGCGGGATTCGTCAACGCGACGAATGATTTGCGGAAGTAGCGGACAAATTTTTACTGTTGTCGCGCAGCTTGAGGACCAACACTTGGCCATTGGAGTGGAAGCTGCCGCCGGTGGCGGTCTTAGCTTCCTTCAGCGGATTCTCGGGAGTGAAGTGGGAAGCTTCGACGACCTCGCCGGTTGCCGATAGTGTTTTTTCAACGTAGTCGCGTTCCAGGTCAATATCCGGATCGATTTTGTGTGTGATGCCGTTGTTGCGGTTGTCGCGCTCAAAGCCAATGTCGTGGGTGGCGGCGCCGACCCACACTACTTGGCCGTTTACTTCAAAGGGCGCTTTCCAGATGCGCAGGTGATTGCGTGAAGCGACCACGCTGATCGGTTCGGCGTGTGCCCAGCCGTAATCCTGCTGGCGGCCAAACAGATACAACGGGCTCATGGGCAGGGTGAGGTAGGACTCTTTGGAGAGGCTGGCGATCAAGCCTTGCAGTACGGTGCCGCGCACGTCGGCGTCAACGTGGACCCAGCCCGCGGCGGTGAAAACTTTCTTCATGCTGTCTTCGGAGCCGAGGATCAGGAAATTAACCATGTCGCCGGGATTGCCCTCTTTGTCGCCGATGCGGCGCGGGATTTTAGCGAACAGGGCGTTATCGATGCCGGGCATCTTGTCGACGACTTTGACGGCGGCATAGGTCGAGCCTGCGTCGGCGGCATTTACTTCAATGCGGACCTTGTAGGTGCCATTGCCGATGTCGTTGCTCATCTGATTGATGCCGATCCACAGGCGGCCCCCGACCGGAGCGGTGACGTCCTGATGCGCGCCGATCAACAGCGGCTGGCCGATGTCTTTGTCGCCGATGCGGCCGATGAGCGCTCCGCGCCCGCCATTGGGAAAGGGAAGGATGCGCAGCAGATCCTTGAAGCTGCGAGCTTGCCCGTCGGGACCGTTGTCTTCCTGGGCGTCAGCGTAACGAAGGTTGCCGGTGGCGGTGATCACCACGTGCTCTCCAGGTTTCACGTCAATGCCGGTGTCGGACCAGAACTGATCGCCGGTGATTTGAAGTTCCTGGGAGAGGCGGCTTTTGCCGGGCGAAGTCTGCACACCGGGCACCGGCGCCACTGCCGTGGCGGCTGGAGCTTGTTTGTTTGGGGATAGGTCATCGCGGACGAGTTGTGCATGCAGGATCGAAGGGCATGCTGCGACGCAAACGGCGGCCCAGACCCACAGGACGGTGATTCTGGGCGAGATTCTAGGCATTGAGCCATCCATCCTTTGCGCGGTGCAGCGGCATCTTCACAGTTAACAGATGCGGCGGGAAGAGGCAAGCGTTGGCCGACGGCCTACCGGCTTCCCGGCTGGAAACATAGGCTTTGCGATCTTTTTGAGGAAACTCCGATTCCTTGACGGAATGCAGGATCGCCTTGTATGTTGACAGGGCGGTGCGCCGATGCTGTGGAAAGTAAAGATTTCCAGCGCCAACTCTGTCAGCAAGGCTGGCAGCTAAAGATCTGTTGAAGTGATTTTCGCAGTTGATTGGGTGGGAACTACAAGGACCTCGACGAGTTACATGGCAAGCATTTTTCCAAAAATTGGTAGGGCGATGTGGGTTTTGGCGGCACTGACAGCCGCGTCTGGCGGGGCTGGGTTGCCGCCTGCGGCCGGTGCCCAGGCGCAGAAACCGGAGGAGCCGGCAAAGTCCGCGCCAGCCGCGGGGCAAGCACCGGCGCAAGCGCCGGGAAAGGTCGCTCCGGCGGACGCAGCTCGACGTCAATATCGAGCTGCGCCGGTTACCAACGTTACCGTGGACGGTAACGAGGCCATGTTCACAACCATGTGCGCGCTGTTGGCCGCGGGATTCGAGTCTAACGTCAGCGCGGAGAATTGGTCGCCGATGCGTTCGCAGTTGCGCGAACGCATGCAACAGCAACAGGGTCCGGCGGTGGATGCGCTGCGCGAGTTTTACAACAAACACGCGCTGGCGGATTCCGGGGCGATGCTGTCGCAATATATCTGGTTCGCGCTGGTGGCCGGACCTTCGCCGAATTTCGCGCTGACCCTGCACCGCGATGAACTACCGCCAGAGGTGATTTCGCTGGAAGGTTTCAACGAGGTTCTGTCCGCCTACTACAAGGAACAGAAGATCGGGTATCTGTGGCGGTCGATGCAGTCGGTATACAACCGCGAGATCGACGAGTTGCACGAGGAAGTGTCGCAGATCATTTTCGTGGCGACAAATTATCTGCGTGAACTTTCCAACCCGGCGAATCCGCGTACCTTCACGATTATCGTCGAGCCGCTGGTGGGGCGCATCACTAACGTGCGAAATTCCGGGGATCATTACTCCATCGTGCTGAGCGGTGCGAACGACGTGCCCATTGATGTGGTGAGGCACGCGTACCTGCACTTTTTGCTGGACCCGCTGCCCTTGCAGTATCCGCATGTGGTGGCCGTTAAAAAGCCGCTGTTCGACGCGGCGACTCGCGCGCCGAGGCTGGCGGCCGACCTGAAGGACGATCCGCCATCGTATTTTTCGGAGTGCCTGGTGCGCGCCGTTGAGTTAAAACTACGCCGAATGTCGCCGGGCGAGCGCGAAGCGGCCATTACTCAGGATGATGCGGATGGTTACGTGCTGGTGCGGCCGCTGTTCACTGCGCTGGCCGGATTCGAAGGCTCCGAGCCGGCCATGCGGCTGTATTTTCCGGAGATGGTTCGCAAGATCGACGCCACTGCGGAGTTGAAACGCGTGCAGGCGCTGCAGTTTGCGGCGGCGGATACCGGCCCAAAAACCACGGAACCCACCGCAGCGGAAGAAGTCGCGCGGCAGCGCAAGCCGCACCCGACAACGATTCCAAACGATACCGAAGCGATTGCGGCATTGACCGAAGGCGAGCGGCGCATCGCGGAGAAAAATCCGCGAGCGGCGGAAGCGTCATTCAATCGCGTGCTGGCGAAATATCCGGACCAGCCACGTGCCTGGTACGGGCTCGGTCTGGTGGCACTGCTGGATCGTGACGGCGCGCGCGCGAAAGAAGTTTTCGGGCGCTTGACCACCGGAGATCATGCCGCTACCCGAGATCCGATGGTGCTGACGTGGTCGCACATTTATCTGGCGCGGATTTACGATGATGAAGGCCAGCGCGAGCAAGCGAAGACAGAATACCAAGCCGCTCTGGATGTGAGCGGCGGGCCGGAGCAGGCCCGGCAGGCGGCACAAAAGGGGCTGGCGGCGTTCGGAACCGAAAAGCAGTCCGAACGCCCCTGAAAAACATCTGATTTAGGTACGGAGTAGCTCTGCAAGAGTCCAAAAGTCCAAGGTTGGCGCTGCAAGTCCCGGACAGGCGCGGACCCAGCGTTCAAACCATTCTTTTTAGGAGAAGAACACGATGAGAGCCACGTTTCACACAGTGATCACCGCGGCTGCGCTTGCGGCCTTGCTCGCCGGCGCCGGCGTAGCTGCTGCCAGGAGTCGCGACGCGCAAGGCGGCCAGCAGAATCCACCGGCCGCGCAGCAGCCGCCTCAGCAACAACAGCCCGCACCAGGCGACAAGAGCAAGGAGCCCGCGCCAATCTCGATGGATCAGCAGGCTGCGGCGCAGGTTTCTCCCGAAGAGGAGGCCGCGTTCAAGGCATTCCAGGAAGCGCCGGTGGCCGATCCGGCAAAAAAGAATCAGCTGGGTGAAGACTTCATTCAAAAATACCCGCAGAGCAAGTATCGCGGAGTTGTCTATCAAGGGCTGGTGTCCGGTTATTTTGCGACCAACCAGGTGCCGAAGTTGCTCGATGCCGGAGACAAGGAACTCGCGCTTAATCCCAACGACGCGCCGGTCCTGGCGGTCGTAGCGCAAACGATTGCCCGAAGCTTCAACGGGAAGGCACCTGATGCGCAACAGCAACTCGATAAGGCGGAGCAGTATTCCAAGCGTGCCATCGAGATCACGCCAACGTTGACGAAGCCCGCGAATTTGACGGATGAGGCCTTCCTGATGGCGAAGAACGACACGCTGGAAATGGCGCACGGCGGGCTGGGACTGGTGTACATCCGCAAGGCGAAATTCGCGGAGGCCATTCCGGAACTAGAACAGTCCATCAAAGCCGATACCCATCCGCAGCAGGATCCCGTGAACTACTACTTGCTGGGCATGGCGCACAGCAAGACGTCGCACTACGAGGCGGCGGCGACTGCGTTCAACAAGTGCGCGGCGATTCAAAGTTCGTTACAGCCGACTTGCAAGGCCGGCGCGGACGAGGCAAAAAAGGCGGGATCTACCCAGATGAGCGCCCCGAACTGAAGGCCACAACGGAATGTGGATGGCAAGATGGGAGGCCGGAATCGCCCTGACGATGATTGGCACGAGGGAGCAACTTGAGGAACGGCTTGGCTATCAATTCTCCAGGCCTGAATTGCTCGAGCGCGCCCTAACCCACAGTTCGGCGATTCCGGAATTGCGCGCCGTGCATGTAGCAGAAGGCGCGTCGGGGCACCTGCCTCAGGACAACGAGCAGTTCGAATTTTTGGGCGACGCGGTGCTCGACATGCTTGCCAGCGAGTACCTGATCGCGTTGTTTCCGGAATGGAGCGAAGGGCAATTGTCCAAGAGCCGGGCGCGTCTGGTGAATGCGCGTGCTCTGGAACTGGCGGCGCGACGTTTGCGCCTTGGCGAGCATTTCCGGTTAGGTCGTGGCGAAGAGAAAACCGGCGGCCGAGACAAGCCGGCACTGCTGGCAGACGCCTTTGAAGCGGTGATCGCCGCTGTGTATCTGGACGGCGGTCTATTTGCAGCCCGCGAAGTACTACGGCACTCCTTGTTCGAAAAAGCACTGGAAGAACGCGGCGAACGCATCGCGGACTCGGACCGCAAGTCGGCGTTGCAGGAATTCTTGCAGGGACGCGGGCAGCCTCCGGCGGAATATCGTGTGGCCGGGGAAAGCGGACCGGATCATCAGAAGAAATTTCAGATTGAAGTGTGGGTGGGCGGCGAGTGCCTGGCCAGCGCCGAGGGCACCACGAAGAAGGAAGCCGAGCAACGCGCTGCGCACACTGGGCTGGAGCGGTTGGAGCAAGCGGCTGCCGCGGCGGCGAACGAGTGAGCGGTGATCTGAACGAAACTGCCGAGACCGGCGGG
>Ga0134124_10000342_pt1 | contig 40629 bp, 33 predicted proteins | sample KB304_FD_96880 | JGI IMG/M metagenome (GOLD analysis project Ga0134124, IMG submission 96880) | Terrestrial soil microbial communities without Nitrogen fertilizer from Kellogg Biological Station, Michigan, USA - KB3-0-4 | ecosystem: Environmental > Terrestrial > Soil > Unclassified ... | reverse complement strand
TGATGATGGCTTCGAGGATGACGGTCCCGGTCGTGTCATATCGCGCCGGATGCACAAACAGATCGGCGCAAGCCATCAACTGCGGAATATTTTCGCGGTGACCGAGCCAGATGATCTGTTTTGAGACGCCGAGCTTATCGGCAAGCCGAACGATCTCTCTTGACCTGTTATCGTCTTTATTGAGGCCGACTATCATCAGCCGAGCGGATGGAAAGTAACGAAGGGCCGCGATCGTGCGGTCGGCGCCTTTTGTACGCGGCTGTACGCCGATCGCAACCCACGCCCAATCATCGTCAGACAGGCCGAGTTTTGAACGCCACTCCTGCCTCACGGAATTCGTTCTGAATTCCGGATGTCGTCTGCTTCGCAGAATGGTTGGCGGCAGCAGCGCGAGCCGCTTGGGGTCGGTCAGCCAAGCTTTCCAATACTCGCTGAGTTGGGATTCGCTCAGCAGCAGAATCCGCGTCTTGCGATGTTGCGCAAAGCACGTTTCTTCGAGCGACAGAAATTCGGAATAGCGCGGCAAGATACGCAGCAAAGGATTCTTCGTGATCCGTGGATAGATCGACCGATCCGAACAATACAGCAGGTCGAGCCCGGCTATTTTGTCAAACCCGACGATAAGGTCATACCCGCCGCGCGCGATCGTTTTGCCAAATGCGTCGGAGAAGGCCCGCTGCCTTTGATGGTTCGTCCGGGCTTCGACGGGCAAGACACGAACGGTAAGATCGCTGAAAAAATCCCGATTTGATACACGGGACGTGAATAAGACGACCTCGTGCCCCAGGTCTTGCAGGCGGCGAGTAATATCGACGCAATCCCGCTGCAGCCCGCCGCCCGGGAACAAACTGACGATTGGGAACGCAAAACGCATTAGAAGCCACTTTCATCACGATAAAAAACACTAGCAGCGGCAGCGCTTGTTCGAAAGTACATGTATAAGCCATTAATAATACTGATCATTTTGGGTGGTCGCCATTGGTTTTGGGCGCTTCTTCGCAGCAAACATCGCAACAAGTGGTCGAAAAAAAAGGTCGCTAATCGGGTACTCTTCGATGAGCGCGACGAATAAGAGTACCGGGGAACTATTGGGCGTGCTGCGATGAATCCCGAAGTTTCGGTCGTGATGCCGGTCCGCGATGGAGGGCGCTGGCTCGACGATGCCATTTTGTCGGTCCAGCGCCAGACCAAGACGTCCTACGAGCTGATCGTTATCGACGATGGTTCGCGGGATCGATCCGCTGATATCGTAGAAAATTACGCGCGCCTGGATCCTGCAATCCGCCTTTTCCGTCAGGACCGGCAAGGCATCGTTAGCGCCCTGAACCGCGGCATCGTCGAATCCCGTGGCGAATTCATCGCCCGCATCGACAGCGACGATGTGGCAAAGCCGGAACGGCTTGATCGTCAAGTCGCCTATTTGAGAACGCACCCGCAATGTGCGTTGCTCGGCAGCTGGGCGGATCGGATCGATGAAGAGGGCGCGGTGACAGGAGAATTAACGCCGCCGGTCGCCGCCGACAAAATCGCCGATCTTTTGATGCGCACGAATCCTTTCATCCACTCGTCCATCATGATGCGAAAATGCGTGTTGCAGGATGTCGGCCTCTACCGCGCCGCGCTTACGGGGGCGGAAGACTACGATCTGTGGCTCCGCATCGCGGAGGTCGCGGGAATTGCTATTTTGCCGGAAAAACTAATTCAATACCGCGTTCATGGCAAAAATATTTCCCGCAGAGCTCAGGCGAGGCAGCTGCTTTCAACGCGTCTCGCACAGTGGAGCGCCACCTTAAGATGGCGCGGAGACGAAGATCCGCTCGTTCAATTGCAGACGCCGCCGTCCTCCGAGAGCCTGCACGCTCTGGGCCATGCAGCGCTCGTCGAGTTGGCTCGGCTTTTCTGCGTTCTGGAGTTGGCCGATGCCTCCGATCTTTCATTGCCTACTGGACGTGGCCTCGATCTTACGGTGCTTGACGGCCACACGCTGAAGCTCACGCATGCCGAGCGGCGGCTCGCTCAGTTAGCGCTCATCAACGTGCTGAAAAACACGTCGCCACTCGAGACGGGATATTTCGGCTTAGTCAGCCGCTTGATCCGGCTTCATCCGGCGCGTGCGAGCTATTTGTTCATTGCAAGTCTGCGCGACGCGCTAAAATCGTCCCGATGAGTATCGCCGCCGAGAAACGTAAGGACACGCTGCGGGCCTGGCTGCGCTTGCGGCCGCTTATTCATTGCCTCAAATCGGCACGCTACAAGATCGTCGACGAAATCTATCGGCGCCGCGCACCGCGCTCTGCCGGACTGACCGTCATTCGTGACAGCCTTCGCAACAAAAAGGCCATCGTCACCATCGCATTTTCCGATCCACAAAGCCTCGATTGGCAAGTCAGCCTCATTCGATTTTACGTCCCCGATGCGGTTCATCTTGTGGTCGACAATTCGACCGAGGATGTCGACGCCGAAGCACTTCGGGCCGTCGCGGAACGACACCGCGTCCTCTATGTCCGTCTGCCGGAGAACCCTTGGATCGGCCGTCCCAGCCGCTCGCATGGCATAGCGATGAACTGGGTTTGGCATAATGTGATACGCCCGGGCGCGCCGGAGGCTTTCGGCTTCGTCGACGACGATCTGTTCCCGACGGCGATGGACGATCCCTTCGCGCCGCTCGCCCGCCAGGATATTTATGGGGCGGTCCGCGACGTCGGCTCGCGCTGGTTTCTGTGGGCAGGATTCTGCTTTTTCAGCTACGGCGCGGTGAGCGATAAACAACTCGATTTTGGACAGGATTGGTTCATCGGATTGGACACCGGGGGCGGCAATTGGAGCAAGCTCTACTGCAAGATCGATCGCGCTCGCTTGACAGTGCCTCACGTCGAATTCGTCCCGTTTCGCGCCGGTCTCGAGGTCGCGGACGGTCCGTTGCAATGGTGCGGATCATGGCTGCACGAAATCGGGTTGATGGGAAAGCCCGAGCTTGTGGGTGATAAGCGTCAGGTGGTCGCAAATATCCTTGCGCCCCATCTCGCCGCCGCGTCTTTATCGGCGCGCTAGAAGCGACCTTTTACGAGGCTTGGGAAACGAGCGCATCCTTCGGCTCGACCAGTTGCAGCTTGAAAAAGTGCGCATAGCGCTGGCCTTCGTTCAGCAGCGTGTCGTGCGTACCGGACTCGACAATGCGGCCATCCTCGATGACGTGAATAATGTCGGCATGAGTCACCGTATTGAGCCGATGTGCGATAACGAGCCGCGTTTTGTCCTTAAATAACTTTGAGACGGCCATGTTGACGTATTTTTCGGTCTCAGAATCCAGAAACGACGTCGGCTCATCGAGCAAAATAATGGATGCCCGTCTGATCAAAGCGCGCGCCACGGATATTCTCTGACGTTGGCCGCCTGAAAGCTGCATGCCATGCTCGCCGACCTGTGTGTCGTAGCCGAGCGGAAACTGGCTTATGAATTCGTCGGCATGAGCCGCTTCCGCGGCCGCGAAAATGTCGCGCTCGGTGGCATCTTTCAGTCCAAGAGCGATATTATCTCGAATCGTTCCGCGAAACAGAAAGGCATCCTGTCCGACAAAGGCAAAATGATCGCGCAACAAGGCTCGCGACACCGAGGAAATTTCATTCCCGTCGACCTGGATCGAGCCCGAATACCCGTCATAGAGACGCAGCAGCAAATTGAAGATGGTCGATTTTCCGCCACCCGACGGACCCACGAGCGCCGTCAGTTTGCCAGGTTCAGCGAGGAATGAGGCGCCACGCAACACAGGCACAGTTGGTCGGTAACCGAACTCCACGGTCTTGAATTCAATGCGGCCGCCCGACATCGCGAGATCAGCTTTATTGTTTCGATCGGAGCGATCCGGCAAGTCCAGGAACTCGAAGAGAATTCGGACGCCCGCCAAAGAGTTGGAGAGTTCTAGATTCATCCGCGTCAGTCTTTTTGCCGGCTCGTACGCGAGCAGAAAGGCGGCGATGAACGACACATATTCGCCCGGCGAGCCGCCCAAGACTATAGTTTGATAGCCGCCGAGCAGCATGACGCCCGCGACGGCGACGCCTCCCAGCGCCTCCATCAGAGGGCTGGAAAAATTCATCGCTTTCGACAGCTTATTGGAGACTTTTTCGATCGTTGAAATATTTGCGGTCATGCGGTTGCGCATGACGCCGTGCAAATTGAACGCTTCAACGATCTTGTAGCCTTGCACTGTCTCCTGGAGTGACTCGAGGATGTCGGTGCCGGCGCCGAACTCGGTTTTCGCGATGTCGCGGACCCGCTTGATGGCTCCTCTCGACGCTAGCACCGCCAGCGGCATGACAACGACGGAGAGTAACGACAATACCGGACTCTGGATAACCATCACCGTCATCAGGCCGAGGAGCAACAGGGCGTCGCGGCCAGCGCCAGTGAGGAGCGTGTTTATGGTGTCGGAGGCAGCTCGCGCCCCCCAGGTCACGCGCGCTGAAAACTCCGACGAGTGTCGATCGGCAAAGAAACTTAGATTTTGCTGAAGCAGTTTCTCGCAGAGTGCGCGCTGATTTTCAGCAATAATGCGATTGCTAATACGGGCGAGGCCAATCGCCTGAAAATAACTGGCCAATCCCTTTACGGCGGATACGACGATGATGCTGCCGCAGACGATCAGGACCGCCGAAAAGTTCTTGGCAACATAAGCGTCGTTAACCGCCCGTCCGATGAGATATGCGGCAGTGGCCGTACTGGCCGCTATGATCGCCATCATTGACAGCACAAGCGCGTATGCCCGCCAATGCGCTGTGGCATTTTCGGCGAACAGACGCCGAATGAGGCTGGCGGCCGACTGGGGATCGGCGAATAGGTCTTCCTTGAATTTTTTGAACATTCTAACGCATTTGAGTCCGGCAAGTTTTTGGCCGATATGACGGCGTCGGGTTTATACGCTAAAAGCTTTCGATTTTGAAATGGCAACCCGTTGAGCAGAGGTTGTCTGCGGACGGATGGGGCTCTTTGGATGGATGTTTATTCGTATTCGTTCCGGGCCTCACGTTTCGGACAAGAACGCCGATTCACGCTGTCACCGGAGGGTCTCTCATGGGACGGCTCTCAAACGCCGCTCGCCTACAAAGATGTGGGTGTTGTCAAAGTGTACAAAACCCGGTTTTTGGGGTCATCCAGGACCTATTGGACTTGCATTCTGAAGTCTAAGGCAGGCGAGAGCATCTATCTCTCGGCGGCGCATCGGCTGACATTCAGAAAGGTGCAAGACCGGACCGCGTCCTACATCCCCTTCATCAAGGAGCTCGAAGCGAGGACCAAAGCCGCCAGCAGCAGTCTCTGCTTCATCGAAGTCCGGTCCCCGCTCGCGCGCATCGAGGCGATCGTCGGTGTCGCGATCGTCCGCTTATTCCGATCGCTCCGATATCTCAATAGAGCCCGCGTCTGTAACGCGGCGGGTGCCGTGATGCGCTTTGTGGGCCCGCGTCTTCGCGGCCACCGAGCGGCACGCAGTCATCTCGTGTCGGCCTTTCCTCAGAAAAGCGCCGACGAGATCGACTGCGTTCTAAAGGGGATGTGGGACAATATCGGGCGCGTCGCTGCGGAGTATGCTTTTCTGGACCAGGTGTGGGACTTCGACCTAGGGCGCCCTGACCGGCAGAATTTCGTGACCGTCCAGCCGGATGTTGTCGAGCGATGCCGAAAGCTCAGTCGGGCCGACGGTCCGGCGCTGATGTTCTCGGCTCATCTGGGCAATTGGGAAATTCCGGCTCTCGCTGCCCGGGCACTCGGACGCGATATTGTTTTGGTCTTCCGCCAACCCAAGACCGGACCTTTCGCCGACGAGCTCAAAAACATACGGCAACACGGCGTCGCCGGCGTGATTGCGGCAGGTGCCGACGCACCGCTCAAGATTCGGGCAGCGCTCCAACGTGGCGTCCTGGTGGGAATGCTGGTCGATCAGTATGACGCGCGCGGCGTGGACGTGGACTTTTTCGGCAGACCGAGCCGCGTCGGTGGCACTCTTGCCCGGATGGCGCGGCTATTCGAATGTCCAGTCTATGGCAGCCGTGTCATCCGGCGTGCTAACGGTGGGTACGAATTCGAGATGACGGATCCTTTGAGCCTTCCGAGGGATGCCGAAGGAAAGATAGATGTAGAAGCATCGATGCAGATGGTCACGTCGATCATCGAAGGGTGGATTCGAGAGCACCCCGATCAGTGGATATGGACCCACCGGCATTGGCGCCAATAGACAGTCGTTCGTCGCTCCGATACGGACCCATATTCGCCGCCATCAAAACCCATAAATGCACGCAGTGTTAGCTTTCCGAAATTGGTTATCAGCCGCAGTAGACGGCATGCTCTATGTCGGATTGCTGATTTTATATGGCTCGTTCGGTCTGTTACCCAGCCGGCCAATGACCGCGTTCGCGGGGTGGTTGATGCGGACAATCGGACCGCACCTTGCCGAGCACCAGATCGGTTGCGACAATCTCAGGCATGCGTTTCCCGACAAGGACGATACAGCGCGCGCAGCGATTTTATCGGAAGCCTGGACAAACCTGGGCCGGGTAGGGGCTGAATTCTTATATTTGGCGCGATGGGGATCGGCTTATTCTGAAAATGTCGCCGCAATCAATATCGATGAGCGGACTGCCGCGCAGTTCAGAGAACTCCACGATAAGAAAACGGGCGCCCTTGTTTTCGCCGCGCACCTCGGCAATTGGGAGCTTCCCGCCATCGCGGCGCACGCCGCAGGGCTACAGACGGTATTGCTGTTCCGGCGTCCGAGCGTGCGGGCGGTCGCTCGCCTAATCCAGGCCATCAGGACCAGCAGCATGGGCGAATTGGTCGCTTCTGGGCTGAGCGCACCGGTCGTGTTGGCGAGAGCCGCGGCACAAGGCAAATACGTCGGCATGCTGGTGGATCAACACGAGAGAAAAGGCGTGCCTGTCGCCTTTTTTGGACGGATGTGCTTCGCAAATCCGCTCATCGCTTTGCTGGCGCGCCAATGCGCCGCGCCGATTCACGGGGTCCGCTCGGTTCGGCTGAAGAACGGTCAATATTCTCTCGAGATGACGCCTCCTATCGACCCCGTTCGAGACGATCGTGGAGACATCGACGTCGCCGCGACAATGCAGCGCATCACCGGCGTCATCGAAAACTGGGTTCGGGAAAATCCTGGCCAATGGCTGTGGGTGCACAGACGCTGGCGTGACGTACCGTAATCGACTAGCGGAAAGATTAGAGCGTATCGGACGAGGCGGCAGCCGTCAGCGCCGCTTTGACCTGCGCCTCGATCGTCGTCTGCCCGAAGTTGTCGTGCACGTATTGAAACGCCGCTTCACGCTGCGCTGTATAAAGTTGCGGGTCCGACATAAGCCTGACGATTTGGGCGATCATCTCTGCATCGGTTTCGGCAATTCGGACGTGACGGCCATTCTCGAGGTTCAACCCATCGACAGCCAAACTGGTTGCGACGACAGGAACTCCCCAGGCCATGGCCTCGATCGCTTTGATCCGCGTGCCTCCACCGCGATAAAGCGGAAGGACCGCAAGATCGGCCTGGCGTAGATAAAGCTTCGGATGGGAAGGGTTGGCGATGATTTCAATGCCGTCGTTACGACCGTGCGCGAGAAGTTGCGGATCGGGATTGCGGCCGGCCATCAAGAGGCGCGCACGCGGAAAATGTTTTTGCAGCCGCGGCATTAGGTCGATCAATGCGCGGGCCGCCTCGATATTCGGGCCATAACTCAAATGCCCGACGAACACCAAGGTCGGCCTCGCCTCGGTCGATCGTTCGGATAGTTCGTTCGGGCTATCCTCACTGCGAGGAATGCCGTTTGCCACTACACGCACGTCGACAGCGGCCGAAATCAGGGAGCAAAGACGTTCGCGCTCGCGGGTGGAGCAGACCCATGCCCGTTCGACCTTGGCCAAGGCTTGCCGCTCCACCTGCGCGAGGCGGTTGACGCGCTGCCATAGGCGCCGACGGGCGGCCACTTGGTACCACCGGAGCTGCCAGCGCTCCTGCCAGATGAGGTCCGCCTCGATATTGTGGAAATCGAGGATGCGCAGTGCGCTCTTCCCGGCATGATCGATGAGAGGTGCCACCGCGACCGACTCGAACACAATCGCGTCGGGCGCAAAGCTATCGATCATCTTCCGAAATAAGGCTGCAGTTTCCGGCGGGAAATGGATCGTAAGATCGGGCCCCCAAATGGGGGCCGACGGATCCAGGTCCGACAAAGCGGCGATTTCAACGCCCTCCGGAGCAGCCCTTTGAGCCGGGCCGATCAGTGAGGCAAGCCGCACCGGGCCCAGGCGGCTTGCAGCCAGGGCGTTCTGCCAATTCCGCAGATCCGCTCCAGACACCGGCGGAAACGCCGGATCGACAGTCACGATTAGAGTTCGCAAAAATTGCTCCGCCTCGTCAGATCGTCATTGGGGCAAATCAAAGCGACCGCCTCACAGCGCTCACCATCGTCCTCCGGACTGTCATCGTGCACCGATGTTCAAAAATTACTCCGGACCGCATGCAGCAACTCTTCAAGCGTTTCCGACCACCGTGTCCGTTTATATCCCGATTGTATCCGTCGTTCGGCTTCTGCGCGAAATCGGTTGTCGTAAAAGAGACGCTCTACCAGCCGATAGCAGGCCTCAAGGTCGTTGGGATCGAAATATTCAAGAACATCCTTTCCCACTTCCGGGATAGCCGTCGCGTTGGAGGCTGCGCACACCTTGCCGCAGGCGAGACTCTCGGCCACCGGCAAGCCCCACCCTTCCGCAAAGCTTGGGAAAATTGTGAAAGTGCAAGCTCGGTATAACTCCCCAAGCTCCCTATCGCTCGCGTTCGCGATATGAATGATGCGGTCATCGACATCGTTCTTGAGCGCACGGCTATCTTGGTCGGCAACAAATTTTCCGAGCAAGACGAGATAGGGCGTCTCGCTGCCGTGAGCGGAATAAAGCCGCTCCCATACCTTGAGCAGCAATGACTGGTTCTTGCGCGGATCGATCGATCCGACCGACAGGACAAAACCCGGCTTGGAATAATGTCGAAGGGCACGCCGGAAATTGCGTCCGACACCGCCTTCAAGCAGGGGGATACTGTCACCGAAACGAACCACCACAGGCGAATGTTGCGGCAACCCTCGCTCCTCACAAAAGCGGATCACATCGGCCGCCGTGTGCTGCGAATTCGCCAGGAGCAAGTCGGCCTGCCGCAAGGCCGTATCCCATAACTGGGTCATCGCCCCGACCCATTCGTCAGAAAACCACTGACGAAAGCGGATCGGGATGAGATCATGAACGAGAATGGAAAGCCGAAGCTGAAAAGCTCGGCAGGTGTCGACGACCCGTTCGAGGTAATGAGGCCTGAACCAGATTGCTCCGAGCACGACAAGGACGTCATCTTTCTGGAAGTCACAAACCTGTGAGGTCCTGCTCAGCAGGGGAGCGTCGAAGAAGCGTGCCGGACGCACGCGCTTAGGAATTACCGAGATGAAAGCCTTGGCAATCCCAGATGAGCGGCGGTGCTTTCCGTGCAGAAAAGCTTCGAGACGCTTTTTCAAGCTTTCCAGGGGCGCCTCGCGCCACCGTTTTGCTTCTGGGTCGAAATAGCAGACGCGGAGCCCTTCCGTTGAAAGCCTCGTGCCGATGGATCGAGCTCTGTCGATGAGCTCTAGCAGCAGCATGATTTCGACACGCTGAATGCCCGTGACGGATATGTTCGCGCTATAAAACTCGAACAAATCCGTGATGTCGAACCAGATTGCGCGCGTGCTTTTCATTTTGCGGTCGGGGATGCCTCTGTCGCTGCAGAGCGCTGGACATCATCACAGGTTATACTCTTTCATCGCTTGCGATGAAGGATTTCAAGTTCCGGCAGGCCCCAGCACTGAACTTGCATATCCATCGCCATGATGCCGAGACCTTCGGTCTCTACCTCACCAGGGTGATTTCTGCTGTGCCCGATTTCACGGGCACGGGGATGTCCTGCGCCATAAGGCTCTGCCGGGAAGATCAGACCTCGACGGTGCACGTCCGCGCGAATGAATAGCATCGTTCCCCCGACGGCATCGAGCGGAGCCAGCAGTTCGCGCCCGCGTAAACTCTCCATATGAACGCGGCCTTTGTCTCGCCAAGCATTTCGATCGAATGTTTGACCGCCATAGTCCAGCACGCAATGTGGGTGCAGAATGTCTCGTCCATACGATAAGAGCTGTTCGATGATGTCCGGCGGATAGTCGATGACATCCGCGTCCAGCCAGAGGACCCAGTCTTCGTCTTCGAGCGCTCTCTGCAACAATTCATTACGCGATTGCGCCAGGATCTGCCTGCGCTCAAATTGGATGCTCGAATCCCATCGCGAGAGCCCGGTCGGAATCTTGTACCGATAATCGTGTTTCCAGATGTTGACCCGCCGCCAACGGAGCCTAAGGGTCGCTAGCGCGCGATCAAATGCGCCAAATGTATCGTCGCGGCTGTCGCTTTCCAGAAGCCCGATCGAGAGTTTATCGGATGGATAGGTGAGCCGCGCCAGCCTTTGGCAATAATCAGTTGCCAGATCGGCGGCGTCTTTGATCGGGCTAAGAACCAGGACCTTTCCGGTTGGTCCCTTCGGTTGCCAGTGCCTAGACACAATCTTCGGACGAACAGCCGTTTCGACAACTTTGTCCTCTTCCCGCAGGGTGATTTTTCCGCGCCAGAAGGCGAACCATTCGGGCCATGGTGGCGCATCGCCTGTCAACACGTTGTCGGTGAGTAGCTGCAGCAAACGAACATCGTCTTGTTCGAGCTCTGGAGGCGCTTCACTGTTGAACAGATTTCCGCGGACCGATGATAGGCGTTTTCCCGCCTTCAGGCACGTTGTGGCGAATGCCTTGAAGGTGTCCCACGCGTCCTGTAACTCTGTGCCGTCGAACTCAGAAGAGTCCGGCAGCATATCGGTCAATCGCGGATCGACGAAGATTAAGGCCGCGAAAAAACGAAAAAGGGCGCGGACATCGTCCTCTTTAGCGGATCGAAGGGCTTCGATTCCCTTGCCCATCAAACGCGGCGTCGCCAAAGAAGGCGACAACAAAGCTTGTCGCGCTATGGCATCCCATTGCCGTTTTGGATGTTCGCCGCGCGCGGATGGGACGAGCGGCGCCGGCTGCTCGGCGCGACCCGAAATTACACTCGACCAGAAAGCCATCCATTCCGGTTTGCCAACCTTATTAGGGCTGCAATGTCGGTCAGAAGCGGGCCACACACGGTCCAGCTCGATAAGAAATTCGCGGCATAGAGAATCGTGCGGGGACTTTGATGGGCTCGCCGCCGCAGAATCCGTGAACTTCCAGTCCGCGGTCGCCCGATGATGGAATAACAGCTCACCATCAAAATCGAGCTGATCGACGGATGTTCTTAGATCGCCTTCCACACGAAGCCGGGCTGCGCCTCGTGTCATGGCATAGGGCTGATCGAGCTTCTTCCAGACCGCATAAAAAAGCATTTTGTCGCCGTACACGTGTCGGTAATAAAATGGAAAATGTTTAGTAAGGTGCTCTAAAAGCATCAAGGCTCGCCATGCCCGACGCTTGTCGATAAGCATCTGGCCGGATTCCCATTCCATCTCGTCGACAAAAGGCATATCGAGGACGGACCAGATCGCTGATTTTGGATCTGTCCTAGAAACATCCGGCCAAAAGCACGCGCCCGCCCAGCGATAGGGCCACTCTTCGAACAGGAAGGACGGATCCCTAACGGGGTAACTGTCCACATCGAGAAAAAACACTTCTGCGAAACGACTATGGATCACGGCGAGCGTTTTGAGAGCAAAGCCGCGCCATTTCCCGCGCGGCAGGTCATTGACGAAAGCTGCACCGTCGACAGTGTTGACGTCGAATTGCTGCAGCAAAGCGCGCATCGAAGCCGTCATTTCCTCCTCGCCGAAATGCCAGATTTCGATCGGCAATCGACAATTCAGAACGCGCCGCAGCAAACAGAGATTGACCCACAGGTTGACAAAGTTTTGCTCGCCGCCGGATGAGAAGACGATGCCCTTTCCAGCGAACTTATTTTCCGGAAATGGAGGCGCCGTCAGCAGGGCGTTTCGCCATAGCTTGCGATACTGTTCGTACTTGTATGAGACGATGCTCATAGCCATCCCGTAAAAACGGAAAGGGCCTGAGAATTTTGGCTGTGCCGAGAAAACAAGGCTGACCATTTGTTGTTTTTCATGCGGTTGACAATCAAAGCCAATGCGGCATGACTCTGTCAATGTCATTTAATTTTCCAAGTGGCGATGTTTATTGGGTCTCGATGGCGGACTTCATCCGCGATTCGATAGGCACGGATCGGCCGTTTATTGCGCCCAGAGAATTCTATCCGATCCTGCCGCGGGTGTTTCCATACGAATTCGTTCATTCGCTCGAAATTGTATCCGAGCAATCTGGAATTGCGTTGCACAAAGGCCTGCTCGACGAACTTCCGCTCTCGGTCGTGGAGTTCGTCCGCGACGAGTGGAAATGCATCTTTGCCAACGAGGTCTTCGTATTCCTTGTGCCCGAGTCGACGTTGCCATCCGTCGACAAAGGACATCTGCAGTCTCTCAATGATGGTATTCGACGGCTACAAAAAGCGACCCTTCTTAAGCGGTCGCAGATCGACGGCACTACAGGCCTTGTTGTTGTCGCATCGCATGCACCCGCGGCGCTTGAATCGACCTTGCGCGACCTCGCGCTGTTGAGTGCGCCGATATTGGTCATGTCGCCGTCCCGCGATGGCGATCTTCAAGAAAAACGCGCCGCCGTCTGCCGCAAGTATCGCGCGCAGTTTGAACCCTTGACGTCAGGCCCGTCCGTCGAAGAGGCGCTTGAACAAGGCATTCGACAGATGATCAGTGAAAAAGGCGCTTCCTGGATTGCAACATTCGACGACAGCATGCAGGTGCGCGCCGATCTCCTTCTCGTCATGGAAAAGTTGAGAGACCTCTCGAACAATGGATTGGGAGGGCTTTGGAGCGAGGATGCCGGCGTACGGGCAACCTTTTCGCACGATGGTCTTGCTTGTATCGTCCCGCAACGTGAGACGTCGCTCCATCGCTATGCTCATGCCGACCATTGGCGTCGGATATTGGCGGAGAAAGGAGCGGGAAGTAGTGTGCGTCGTATCTGGGGCCGCCTTTTTTCTTCGCGACCGGCTGCACCCTTCACGGTGGTTCCGGGGTTGGTCACCCGGCAGGACGAGGGTGAGCGCATCTCGACCCTCTGACGAGTATTCATGCCATTTCCTCACGATGACCATTACTGGCAGGGCGCCGCCGATTTTCTGCTGAAGCGGTTTGGCGCCGGAGCGGCGATTCTGGCTCCAAACGAATTTCACGAAATATTTCCGTACAGCTATCCGTACGACGTTATCCCGCATCTCGATCTCAATCGGTTGAAAGCGCTGGTCATCCATAAAGGCGCGCTGAACGAGGTTGGCTACGAAGTCTGTTCTTTGCTCGCAGGGGAGGGCGTGCCGCTTTATGGCAATGGCGTATTCGTTATTTTTTCATTGCAGGGTCGTTCGCCCTGGCGGACCCCGGACAAAATCCATTTCGACGAATTTCACCGCAAGGTGACGGAGCTCCCTAGCGATCAGCCGCATGCGGTCAAGCAGCATTCCGAGTTTGTATCGGCGGCGACCGTCATCCTCATGACGACGTTTAATCGTCCGGATCGGCTGGACACATCGCTGCGGACGATTACCGCATTGAATGCGCCCATTCTGGTGGTGAACGACGGCTCGGATCGAAAATATGCGGAGCGCTACGCGGCCGTATATGATCGTTATGATGTCCGCGTTCTCGAGCTTCCGAGCAATCGCGGTCTGTCGTGTGCGCTCAATATAGGGCTCACCTACTGGCTCCCGGACCCGAAGGTCGAATGGATCTCGTATCTGCAGGATGATGTCGAAGTCCGTGCAGACCTTCTGGCGGCGCTTGCGCGCGTGCAGAACGCCGAGACGTATCCGTTGCTGACGGGGCGCATCCACGGCTTGCAGAAGATATACGGCGAGATCAAGGTCAACGGACAACAGGTTCTGTTGCAGCGGATGGCAGCGGGAATTCATCTGCACGCGCATCGCGACTACTGGCAGAAGATCATGCCCATCCCGACTGCTTATTTTCAGGCCCCGCGATCCTGGCCGGATTACCCGTTGCGCGGCGCCGATGAAGATTGGTGGATTTCGTTGTGGAGCCCGAATTCTGTCGTCAAACAAGGCAAATACGTTGCCGTCTTGCCTGGCCTTGTTCGGACCACGACCGTGCTGCCGGCGGAATCCACCTGGGGTAATCCAGGCGAGCCCGATCCGCTTCTGACCGCGCCGCGCTATCAGACGGACAGTTTTGTTCCTGCGCTCTTGAGAAACTCCGAAGCAAAGCCCATTCGGCACGTAGAACCCGCGGTCGTCACCAACTTCTGGCAAAGTCTCGCAGCCCGGTTCGGCGAAAAAGCCGAAAAAGACATCCATCGCCACGCTCCGGAAGAGCGCGCCGAGCTTTACCATTCGATCGACAACGGCAGCACAGAGCTCGAGGTGCTCAACGTCCTCAATGGGCTGGTATGTCTGTTCAAGCCGAACCGGGTCATGGAGACGGGGACGTTTCTTGGCTTCGGGAGCTGTGCCATTGCGGCTGCTCTAAAGAGCAACAAGCGCGGTCATCTCTTCTCGTTTGAGATAGACCATCGCCGCCTTGCCTGGGCGCGAGAACATATTCACCAATTCGATCCGACCCTGGAAGACTGGATGACCTTGATCCACGGATCGAGCCTCGAATACCTGGAGCACGATGCGACCGAGCCATTCGATTTCGTTTTCCTGGACAGCGACATCAACATCCGTATTGAGGAATTTCGGATTCTGCAGACGCGAAAGCTGTTGCTGCCCGGTGCAGTCTGCATGATTCACGACACGTCAGCCTACCGCGCCGCCAAGGAGACTGGCGGCGATGTAGCCGCTTTTAAGGACCGTGAAACCTTTGCTTCACTTGGATCGGAATTCCAAGTTTTCGAGTTTCCCTATTCGCGCGGCTTCCATCTGCTTCGGTACTTAGGCGCCCGCAACTAGTTTCCGGTCGTCGCTAGGGAAGCAAATTCGCGTCGCTGGTTTTTACTTCTGCATCCGTTTCCAGGCATCGTCGATTTGCGCAAATATATCTCGTTCGGGCTCCCAGCCCAATATTGTCCTCGCTCTATCTGCCCTGCCTACGAGCACGGGCACATCGCCTGGGCGCCGCGCGACAACCTTGGCATCGATCTGAATGCCGCAGACCTTTTCAGCGGCGGCTATAATTTCTTTGACCGAATAGCCGCGCGCACTGGCGAGATTGAGCGTACAGGTCTTGCCCTTCGAAACCAAATAATCGAGGGCTCGGATGTGGGCGTTCGCGACGTCAGTGACATGGATATAATCGCGAATGCAGGTGCCATCGGACGTATCGTAGTCGTCGCCGAAAATGGAGAGCGGGGTATTGTCGCGCGCGGCTCGTAACACCGAAGGTATCAGATGCCATTGCGGAAAGTACTGGTCTCCAACTTCGCCATCGGCACCGGCAACATTGAAATAGCGCAAGCATACTGAGGGAAGCGAATGTGATGCATCAAGGTCTCTGAGCATCCGTTCAACGACAACTTTTGTGAAGCCATAAGGATTGACTGGCTTCAGAGGGTGGTCTTCGGAGATCGGTGTGCTGTCAGGAATGCCGTAGGTCGCACAGGTTGACGAGAACACGACTGGTATCGCCTCGTTAGCAACAAGCGCTGCCAAAAGCGTCGTCGTTCCTCCGATATTATTCCGATAATACAGAAGTGGATTTTGGACCGACTCGGGAACGTTCGTATAAGCGGCAAAGTGCATAAGCGCGGCCGGACGATACCGCTTGAGCACCTGCTGCACGCGACCGATGTCGGCAATGTCGCCTACTTCCAGTACCCCCCACTTGACCGCTGACCGATGGCTTCGCGAGAGGTTGTCGTAAACGATCGGCTCGTGGCCGTTTTCGGCCAACATTTTGCAGGCGTGGCTGCCGATATAGCCGGCGCCGCCTGTGACAAGGATTTTCACGTAGCCTCGCTCGAGTGAACCTGCTGTAAGCAGGTCATGTAAAGGTCTGGCATTCTAACATGGGACGCCATAAATGGGGCCGCCGGGCGGATAGCGGTCGGCGCTGCGACTTTTCATCTTCGAGCAACTGGCTGCTCGGCCCAGCCAAAGCGGACGCCCCGTACCACCTCACGCCGGAGGCGTGACATACGGTCTTACGGTATTTGTGACCGCTCGGCAGATAAAAGCGGCATTCATGAACTGCGTCGTACGACACCACGCACCGAATAAATTTTGTCCGCAAGTGTGAGATATTTCGACGCGTCTCCCACAGTCCGCACCGTCCGCTGTATTATTCCCGTGCGCTATCAACGCGTTAGTGCAGACGGTCAGCGGCACATGTTTCGCCGACAGCGCCAACCGTCCGCACCGATGTCGACGGCGGTTCTGGTCCATTGATTTGAATTGCGCTGCTCTCAACCGATCTGCGGACGATGCAGACGGTGCGGACGGTTGCGCACTGCCTTCAACTCATCGCGCTTCAGGATGGTGATGAGGCGCATGCGCGCGTGGCCGTCCTTGCTGAAGGCAATATCGATGCCGATTTTGCGGAGAATCGTCTGGAATCGGCGCAGCCGACCGGAGAGGGCGCGCGGCGTGCCAGGCCATGTGGTCGGCAATTTTGATTGCTTGCCGACAAGAGCATTTAGCGCTGCGAGCAGATCGGTCGCGGTTCCCTTCCAGGCGGGTTTTAGTGCCATCAATTCACACACCGCCATCGCCACCGGGTCGGCGTCGATAACATCATCGATTGCTGTCGCGCGGTTGGCGTCATAAGCCCCGGAAAAAGTGCCGGCTGGCCACAGCGCCGTCTCGCAGGCCGTCAGCCATACCGCGAAGTCGGCCATGCGGGGCAGGGTCTCCAAGCGGGTCTCCGGCAGGCGCTCAAGTCCATGCGCCATAGCGTCAAGCAGAGCTCCCAGGATATAGGGGCGTCTCAGTTCGAATGCGTCCCAGAACTCCTTCTCGGCGCGGCGCCGATCGTCCGGGATGTGCTCGAGATTGAGGAAAATACAACGATCGGCAAGATCAGGCCGCAGCACGCAGTTTTCTATGCCGTTCAATATCATCGGACGCGTGGCCGTCAGGAGCACTTCGTCCTGGTCGGTCCGAAGTTGTCGGGTCGACAGGCTTCCGCCAGTCGCCAAGCGGCACAGCGCATCGGAGAGCCAAGGCGGTATATTTGAGACATTGTCGAAGGCTTGGACGTAACTATTGCCGGCGGCTATGAAGAGATCCCGCTCATGCCGGGGCAGGGCCCGCAAGGGTGCCGTATTGGGATCAATGAGCGCTCGTACCACCGCCACGAAAGTTGATTTTGCCGCACCCTGCTCGCCGGACAAGACCAAGACCGGATAGGGACCACGATCGCGCAAGGCCGCAAGAACAAAAGCAACCGCCATAACGAAATCGTCGTCGGATTGAAGGTTGAGGAACGGGCGCAATAATTCAATGGATCCGCCGCGCATGGGTGTTGGCCAAGATTGCATCCCGGGCGCGCGGCGAAATCGCACCAGCGGTTTATTGATGACACGCCAACTGGCGTCGTCGACTTCGATGGCGCGCCAGCTCTTGTCGCCCAGATCAATGTAAACACAATTATCGGATCCGCCGATGCGGATATTGACTGGCCGTTCCGCTCCCGTGAATTGCGCCTTCGCCTCGATCGTACAAATTGCCGCTTGCAGGCTCCCCGACCCCGGCGCCCTTAGCGTAGACCGATAGAACGCATGTGTGAGCCATTGACGGAACGTCTTATGGCGAACCTGCAGGGTTTCGCGATGGCCGTTGATAGAGACATCGGCAAATGCGACGCCGGCCGGCGTATGGAAAAGCTCGGCGGATTCCGCCATGTGAACTAAAAGATCGGCCTGGCTTCGATCATCCAGACAGCCAAAGCCAAGGTCACTGCCAAAGGGTATTGCAGGCTGTTCCGGTTGTGAGCTGTCCGGCTGCTGAACTCCTACGGCAACTGTCGTGTCAGTCTCACCTTCGTCGAGCAGCCCATCAGGCAATTGATCTGGCGCCAACGGTGTGCCGAAATCGGGTGCGAGTTTGTTTGCAGTATGGGGTTACTCACGATTGTCGGCAGCATCGATGTCCTTATCTAAATGCGTCTCCATCGTTTTTCTCTATACGTTTTTGTCGATCAAAATCGCGGTGCGACTGAGCTCGTGTTGCAATTATTTGCCGCAGCAGGCTTCTGCGGGCGTATGAAGTCGAGCGGGCCTCGGTGGTCGGCGAGGGAGCGATGACGGCTATTTCCCGGGGCGGAGAGGCATAACCTTCATCGCTTGACCGGCAAGACATCTGTGCCGCGATCCAGCTCGCCATTGTCGGGCTGAGATGAAGTCAGGTCGGTCGCTGGGTTCTGTCTTCCGTGGCTTGCCTCCCACAGCCCATTGGCAATCTCCAGCGCATTGATCTTACGATTATCCCACCAGGCCAGTTCGTTTCCTGCCTGATGCAGCTGACGGTGATGACTGCGGCACAGCGGCACCGTAAATTCGTCGCTGACTTTCAAGCCCAAGGCTCTCGGTTGAGCAAACCGCAAGTGGTGGGGGTCGGACGGCTGGCGGCCGCAGACCAGACATGGATGTGAGGCAACAAACCGGAGGTGGTTTTTGTCGCGCAGACGTTTGGGTTCACCAATGGTGAGCACACTCTTGTCGATGCGGGCTGGCGAGGGTTCGGCCGCTGCTGGAACGAGCGGCGCCTCCGCTATCGGTTTTACCGGCTGGCGCGCGTTGCTCCGCGCCCGTTCCCGCGACGCCAGATAGTTGGCGCGGCCATAGTAGGTCGAGGGCCGCGGAATTGGCGTTGTATCGTCAGGGTGAAAGCCACGGCGGAGCCCGACATCGGGCACAAAGGCGGGCTGCTCGCCAGAAGGAATGGGGTTCGATGCAGCCTTGTCCTTGCGATAGAGTTCAAGACCAAACGGCTTGCCGAAGGTCGCGAGTGCTCGTTTGGTAGCGTCCGTCTCCGCGGCCTTGAGCGCGATGTCATGGATCTCACCGGGGGATGTGCCGCGTCCTTCACCGGTGCCATGGCCCTCACGAACAATACTGGTGCCGTTTGCCTGCACGGTAATGCGAACCCGCGCGGTGTAGACAGCAAGATAATTGCCACGGTTTTCGCGGGCGAGAACGCATTTTGATTCGAGCGTCTCGCGGCTCCAGCCGTCATAGCCAAAAATACGATTGGCTTCCGAGATGACGAACCAGCCCTCCAGATAGAAAAGCTCCCGGCCATCGGAGCCTTGGCGGGTCCGCAGGCAGGTCCTGTCCAAATCACGCTGGAGAGCCTGGCGTTGTTTTGCTGAAAAGCCCATTAGCCGACCCTCACGCTCAAGACCGGCTCCGGATTGGAGAGAGTGGCGCCAGGCACCGTTTCGCCCTCCTTGAGGTCTGCCGCGAGCAACTGGCGGCGCAGCTTAGGTTCTCCCGGCTCCCAGTAGGTTGGGGGGACCTCCTCTTCGTTGAGCACGAGCAGAGCCGGGGTCCCCGGGCGGACCGACACGGTGAAGTCAGGGGCGACGATCTTCTTCAGATCGAGCTCGACCATCACGTCCTTGGCAATCTGGCGGCGCTTGGAAGCCCTGTCCTGGAAACGCGACAGGCGATCCTGCATTTCGGCAATCCGGCCTTTGAGGGCCGCTGCCAGAGCCTCGTCGCTCAGCGCCGAGCGGATGAGGGCTTGGATGATCTCATGCAGGTCGGTGAGACCCTCAACCGTATCGGCCAGCGTCTGCTCGTCGATTTGGGGGTCCTGGGCGCGGATGCGGTCGCGGAGGGCGCGGTAGTTGAAGGAAGCAAAGTCGAGATTCATGAGACAACTCCAAGATAAAAAAATGCTAAGAAGAAATAAAATAACTCATCTATGCGCTCTGGTCAATATGGATCGAATCAGAAAAGGTCGCGGTTGAATGCTTCAAACCGCACAAATTCGTGCTGCCAGGGCCCTTTTGGGCTGGAGTCAAGGCGACCTCGCCAAGGCGGCGAGGGTGAGCATCGCCACCATCCGCCGTATCGAGGCGAAAGAGGGCCCGATGATGGGGTACGTCTCAACCTTGATGAGTATCCAGTCAGCCTTTGAAAAGGCCGGGATCCTCTTCCTCGACAGTGAGCCAGGGGGTGGTATCGGCGTCCGACTCGCTGCGCCTAAGCCGTGAGCCGATTTCCAAAGCGAAGCGGTCTACAAAGAAAAATTGTGCGGTACCTCAACTGGCTCCGCGACGGCGAGGCTTTACGCAAGCACGCTCAAACAATGAGCGGAGGAGTACGACATATGATCATGCGATCGACTCAACTAAAAAGAGCATAAATATTATATCGCTCTTTATTGGTGCATTTTGTGAAAACAAACGGTACAAGCCCGACCTATCCCGTACTTGCTAAGTCTACCGATCAATGGGAAACCCCGCCGCTCACACCGGGCCGTGCCACGGCCTCTCCATCCCAGCCTGTTTTCTGCCGGCTTTTCCCATCCCACGCGAACCATGGCGCATCATCGACGCTGGATTCTGGCCGCCGTCGCACTGCTGATCGCCGCCGGCGTCGCTGTGACGGTATGGGGCTTCAGCCTCGGGATCACCGAGGACAATCTGGCCTACTGGATCGACCGGCTGGGCATCTGGGCGCCCATCGGCTTTGTGGCGCTCTACGCAGTCGCGACGGTCGCCCTCGTGCCCGGCGGCATCTTCGACCTGGTCGGCGGGGCGGTGTTCGGGCCGGTCTACGGGACCGCCCTCGACCTCCTGGGCGGCACCCTGGGGGCCTCGCTGGCCTTCCTGGTGGGGCGCTATCTGGCGCGCGACTGGGCGGAGGTAAAGGCCGGCCCGCGCTTGCAAAACGTGATGCGCAGCGTCGACGAGGAGGGCTGGCGCTTCGTCGCCTTCGTCCGGCTGGTACCGATCATCCCCTATAACCTGGCGAATTACCTGCTCGGCCTTACCCGCATCGGCTTTCCGCAATACGTGCTGGCCACTTTGGTGTTCATGACGCCCTCGACGGTCGCCTACACCTGGCTCGGCCATGCCGGCCGCCAGGCGCTCGCCGGCGAGACCGAAAACATCAAGTATGGCCTGCTGGTGCTGGCTTTGGTCGCGATTGTCGTGCTTTTACCGCGATTTTTCAAAAGGTTGCGCAACGGCGCTCGGCAGGACGTTTAATCGGCGCCGCGCCGAGTTTCGTTGACAGGGGCGGGTCTGGCCCGTAGAAACCCGCCAAACACAGGCAGAATTCGTCATGAAAGTCCGTAATTCGTTGAAATCCCTGCGCGGCCGTCACCGCAACAACCGCATCGTGCGGCGCAAGGGCAGGGTCTATGTGATCAACAAGACCAACCGCCGGTTCAAGGCGCGTCAGGGCTGATCGCGCGGCAGCCCGATCGCGGCCTGCCGGCCGCAGACTTCGCCACAACTTGGCCTTGGGCGACGGAGACATTAGTCTTCGTACTCATGCGCACGCGATTCCACATCGCCCTGCTGACCGCCGCCGCGCTGCTGACCGCCGGCGCGCCGGCGCACGCGCAACGCGGTGACTGGTTGCAGCCGCCCGACAAGCTGCCCCACATCGCGCGCGACCACCGCACCTTCAATCTCGACTTCCTGTTCAGCGCACTGAAGGTTGCGCCCGACGACGTGTCGGCGAAGGCGGTCGAGGAGCGCATCTGGGCGCTCTGGATCGTCTCGCGCAGCGACACCACCAATCTGCTGATGACGCGCGTGAAGACTGCACTCGACGCTCAGGACACCGATCTCGCGCTCAAGCTGCTCAACTCGATCATCAAGATCAAACCGGATTACGTCGAGGCCTGGAACCGGCGCTCCACGCTCTATTACATGAAGAAGGACTACGGCCGCGCGATCGCCGACATCCGCGAGGTGCTCAAGCGCGAGCCGCGACACTTCGGCGCGATGTCCGGTCTCGGACTCATCCTGCAGGATATCGGCGACGACAAGCAGGCGCTCGAAATCTATCGCCGCGCGCTCGCGGTCTATCCGCGTCTGAAGCGCGTGCCCGATCTGGTGAAGACTCTCAAGGAGAAGGTCGAGGGCAGGGATATCTGACCGCGACCTGACACCGAGCTTTCTCTCATGTTGAAAGGGGCGGCCTGCTGAGGCCGCCCCTCTTTTTTCTGGAGATGCGTTCGCGTCAGCGCTTGCCGCCGCCTCCTCCGCCTCCTCCGCCGCCACCACCGCCGCCGCCACCACCGCCGCCGCGGATGCCGCCGCCGATGATGCCAATGCCGCGGATGACGTCTTCGGTTCTGACACGCGGCTCCTTGTTTTCATTCTTCACGCACTGGCCGCCTTTGCGTGTCGTGCCTTGCGGACAGGCTTTCGGCTTTTCCGTCTTCTTCTCGTCGGTCTTGCGCATGATGCACTTGCCGTTGACCATGGCATTCGGCGCCGGGCAGAGGCACTGGCCGGGCACGGCGCCGGACGTCATCGGTGCCGGGCAGCCGCAAACGCCGTCGGCGTTGAGAACCTGCGGTGGGAAGCACAACGGCGGCTGTACGCACATTCCGTCGATTTGCCTATCACCAGCCTGGCATTCGACGGAACGCTTCTCGTCGTCCTTTACGCAGCGTCCTGCGTATGGGTTGTAGGTGTACAATGGCGGACACTGGCAAAGGCCGGAAGATCCGGGCACGAGTGGCGGCTGGCACGTCGGCGGCGTCGGGCTGCAGACAATTTCATTTGTAATGGTGACGACGTTGGCGTTGCCCATGCTGGGGTCAGTGCCCACTCCGGTGACCACGCTCGCCGGAGAATAGGTCGTATTCAACGTGGCCCAGGTGCCGGCCGGGCAGTTCCCTTGCGGGATCGGCCGCGGCTGCTCCGTGACTGTGCACATGCTGCAGGTCGCAACCGGAATGTTCCTGCCGCCCAGATTCCCCGAGAGCACGTAGAGGATCACGTCCATATTCGTGTTTGTCGGCCCTGTGCACACGAGATTGAAGTCCCAAATTGCGGCGCCAAAACTTGCGCCCCAGGGCTGGGTAATCTTCTTGATGATGAACGGCGTGGTTCCTCCCGGCACGACACCCGGCGCGCATTCGCATTTGCCGGTGCGTTGGTTCATGTGAGTCGGCGGCGCGCAGGTGGGTGGCGGCGGCACGCACTGACCGCCCTTTTCGATAGTCCCGTCCGGGCACGCGCAGACGCCGGTCGTCAGATTGAGCGTCTTCGGCGGCTTACAGGCGTCCACCTTCGGTACGCACACGCCGTCCTTATCCATCATGGTGGACGGGCACATGCACTTTCCGCTGGCGTCGGGCACCTTCGGCGGCGGGCAGGAGGCCGGTGACGCGAGCGGTTGCGAGCGCGGCACGCAGGCTCCGCCAATCATCTGGTTGGGCGCGGGACAGATGCACTGCCCGAGCACCGCTCCCGGTGTCATCGGCGCTGGACATTCGCAGACGCCGGCGGCATTCGGCACCTGCGGCGCCGTGCAGGCCGGTGGGGGCGGCGGCACGCATTGTCCGCCCACCATCACGTTCGGCGCCGGGCAGAGGCACTGACCGGGGACCGCGCCGCTCGTCATCGGCGGCGGACAGATGCAGGTGTTGTTAGGTCCCGGTACCTGCGGCGGCGTGCAGATCGGCGGTTGCGGCCTGCAAACGCCGTCCACCAGCACCTGGCCCTCCGGACAGCTACAGACGCCGGCGGCATTCATCGTCTGCCCATCTGGGCAGCTGCTGCAATTGCTCGGCTTCGCAACCGTGGTGCAGGAATTGTTGTTGGACGAAACGCTGTCGACGTAGCTGGCATTGGTCGAGGCGACCGAGGCGCAATTGTTGAACGGCGGGAACGGAGGCCCGACATTCGACGTCGCCGAGATATTGATCGGCGGCAGCGGCGAGTTCGCCGTCGGCGCCGGGCCGTTATAGGTGCACTGAAACGGCGTGCCGGCGCTGAGAACGCCTGCGGGCAGACAAGACCAAGGCGGCGACACGATCGGCGCGAAGGTCATGTTCGCCGGCACCGTATCGTTCACGACGATACTGCCCGTGCCCGGCCAGCCTGCGCCCGCGTTGGTGACGTTGATGTGGAAGGCATAGGCATTGACCGTACAGACCGGCGTGGTGCCGCCGGTCTTCTCGACCTTGAGATCGATAGGCCTGCCGGTGACGTCGGCGCAGGCGGTGTCGTTGGACGGATTGCCGTCAATGCCGACGCTGCCGGCGACCCCGACGGTCGCGCAATTCTTCCACGGTCCCGCTCCCGTGGTGGTGTAGTGGACCACCATGGTGCTCGAGAGCGAGGTGTTTTGCGGCAGCGTGCCGCCGGGAGCGTAGGTGCAATGCATCGTGCCGGGTCCAGTGATGGTCGGCGGGACGCATGACCAGCCGGTGCCCGTGATGCCCGTCACGGTCATGTTGGCCGGGATATGTTCATCGATGGTGAGGGTGTTCGGCCCGTAGGTGATCGCGGGCCCGACATTGGTAATCCACACGTTGAACCACGTGCCGCCGCCGCCACCCGGCGTGTTTTCTTTGTCGACTTTCAGATCGATCGACGGCACGCAAATTCCGCGATCGTTCACGGTGCCTTCCGGGCAATTGCAGGGGCCGGGAACCATCGGTGCCGGACAAATCTGCGGCACGCACTGGCCATTCTGCAGCACGGTGCCTTCGCGGCAGATGCAGCTGCCGGGCGTGGGACCGGGGACGAAAGGCGGTTTACATTCTTTCGACGCCATCGAGGCGATGGGGACGCACACGCCATCCTTCAGGACCTGTCCGGGCGAGCAGCCTTGCGTCTTCACGCATTCCTTGCCCTGCAACGTGGTGCCTTGCGGACATACGCATTGTCCGGGCACCGGTCCCGGCACCATTGGCGGCGGGCAAGCTTCGGTCTTCACGCATTCGCGGCCCTTCAGCTCGGTGCCAGGCGGGCAGATGCAAGTCGGCGTGCAGACTTTGCGGTCGCCGCCTCCGGCGACCGGAATGACGAGCGGCGCGAGTTGCGCATAGCCGCCGGCCGGACACGGCGCGATGACGATGCGCACGCTGCCGAGATGGCCGCTGGCGCGGGGGTCTTCGAACTTGCTGTCGTAGTCGATGAAATAGCTGGCGGCCGGCGGCTCGTTGCCGCGCTTGACTGCGTCGATGGGATTGCCCTGCACGCCGTGCACGACCAGCGGACCGCCCGGCTCGAGCTCACGGCGCATTGCCGGATTGTTGCGGAGATTTTGTCCGGTGGCCCATAGCGAGGCTTCACAGGCGCCGGTATTGATCGCGCCGTTCGCGTCATAGCCATAGCCGAGCGCGACGCCGCCATTGGCGTTGCGGAAGTTGCCGGCAAAGCCGACCGGATATTCCTCGGGCTGCGGCCGCCAGCGGCCGGGCGACGGCGGATCGCCGGGCCCCTTCAGGCGGAAGCGCAGCACCTGCGGTTCGCCCGGGCGCGTGAAGGCGGAATAGTCGTAGGCCGCCGCGATTCCTGCGCGCTGCGCCAGGATCATGGCGCCGGCATGCGTGAAGGCGATGTCGGTGACCGGCAGTGCGCCCGTTTGCGCCGGCACGTCGAGCTCCCAGCGCGGATCGTTGCCGAAAGCCCCGTCGCGCGTGAGACCGATCGACCAGACCTGCGGTCCGGAAAGCACGGAGTAGTAAAGACGGCCCTCATGCACCGCGAGGCCCCAGACGCGGCGCGCGGCGGGCGCGAAGCCCCAGCTGTCCGGCTTCTCGCTGTCGAAGCGATCGTTGGCGATGTTGGGACGATTGCGCGCGTTGAACGCGACCGTCGGCAGCTTGGCGGCGGTCAGTCCGGTAACGCCGTGATCGAAGCTGCCGAGCTCCTTCCCGGTCATGTCGAAGCGGTGGATCATGCCGGTGTAGAGATCCGACACGAACAGCTGCTTGTGCTCGGCGTCGTAGGCAAGATTGCCGAGGCCGGGCGCCGGATTGGGCACGTTGTCGAGCGTGACGTTGGCGAACAAAGTGGGCGTGCCGGTGCGGCCGTCGATCTTGTAGATCGCGCCCGGTCCGCCTTGCAGGTCAAGACCGAACTGTCCGCGCATCCAGCCGGCGCCGGGGCCGCCGATTTTGCGGCGCTCGGGTGCGCCGTCGCGACCGCGGACAGTCAGGTTGAGGCCGAACAGCGAAGTGGCGGCGACGTAGATGTTGGGCGGCGTCGCATCGTCGAGCGCGACGCCGAAGACTTGCCCGACATCTTTCGCGGTGACTGCAAATTTTTTCGGCGCGTCGAACAGCCGTGCGTTCCAGGCAAAGCCGGGGCGGCTCGCATCGAAGATGCGGACCGAAGCGCCATCGGGATCGATGAAGGTGACATCGGCCGCCGACTTGTTGCGCGGCAGCGCTTTTGGCGGCGGGACGGTGCCGGAGAAGCCGGTGACGACCGTGTCACCAAGCGCAATGTTGGGCGATGGCTGGCTTGGTTGCGCGCCGGCGGTGCCGATAAAACAGGCGAAGGCAAATAACGGCGCAAGCCGCGCGATGATGCTGGCCAAGGTGAACCCCCGAGGGTCATGGGAAAATTCCCATGAGTTCATTAGTCGGCGCGGCTGCGGGGCGAGGTTCAACGCGCGCGAAGTATTTTTGAAGTCTTTTCAGTCGGATGGCGGCCTTCATTCGAGCTGGCGGCTCGAAACGGCCTTTGTCCCCGGAGTAAGGCTATACCTCAGCGCCGACGGGCACAACGCGCTCGCGCCTTATTATTTCGTAAAAAACCGCTGCTCGTTGCTCCATTCGCGGATGCCGTTCGCCTTGACCCATGCGGCGAGCTCGTCGTGGCGCACCAGCCAGACCTCGGGAATGGCCTTGATGTACTTCAGGATGCGGTCGAACTGGGCGGCCATCAGCGGCCGGCCGCCGAAGTGGCAGTGCAAGGTGATGTTGAGATAGGAGGTCGGCTCGTTGGCGTAGAGATAATCGAACGTGTCCTTGTAGACGTCGTACCAGTCGCGCGGATTGCCGCGCAGCACGCGATGGTCGGCGAAGTCGGAATGCGGCAGCGCGACCAGCGGCCCCTTTTTGGTGTCGACCACGAAGGGCAAGTCGATGTGATTGTAGTCGCCGTACCAGAGGAAGCCCGTTTCCGCGATCAATTCCTCCGTCATCGCGGTCGGCGCCAGCACGGGGCTCAGCCAGCCTTTCGGCGCCGCGCCCGTAAGCTGCTTGAACACGCCGATGCATTTCTCGATGGTCGCGCGCTCTTCTTCCGGCGAGAGATACGCCATCAACGCATCCTGCGTATAGGAATGTGCGGCGATCTCGTGCCCGGTCTTCAGCATGCAGTCGACGGCCTTGGGCGCCAACTCCATCGAATGCGCGTTGGCGACAAAGGTCGCCGGCACTGCGTTGTCGTTGAGAATCTTGAGGAGCCGCCACACGCCGTTGCGGCCGCCGTACCAGCCCCAGGTCATCGCCGCGCGATCGTGCGTGCCGGCCTTGAGCGACGTCGTCTGCACCGAGAAGGGCGGGCCCTTGTCGCCGGACCAGTTCTCCATCAGGCACGTCACCACTACCGCGATGCGTGCGCCGTTCGGCCACTGAAATCCGGTCGAAGCTTTTTCCGTTGCCACTGTCGTTTGTCCTGCTCTCGATTGAGCGCCTGGAGTGGCCGTGATATCGAGGAACGCGACAATCATTGTCAAACGAAAAAGGGCAAACCCTTTTCGCTTCGTAAGGGGGAGGATTTCATGCACCGGCGCGATTGTCTTCGATTGAGCGCTGCCGCCGTCGCTGCGCAACTTCTGCCGCGCGCCGCCTTTGCGCAGACGAAATATCCGCAGAGCCCGATCCGCCTCATCGTACCTTATGCGCCGGGCGGCGTGGTCGACGCGGTGGCGCGCCACTGGGCCGACCGCATGAAGGGCCCGCTCGGCACAGTGGTCGTCGAGAACCAGGGCGGCGGTGGCGGCACCATCGGCGCGGCCGCGGTGTCGCGTGCCAAGCCCGACGGCTACACGCTGCTGTTCGGCGACACCTCCTCGCAGGTGATCGCGCCCTATCTGATGCTCAATCCGCCCTACGATCCGGCGAAGAACTTCGCCGCCGCCTGCATGGTGGCGACGTCGTCGACCGCGGTCGTCGTGCATCCGAGCGTGCCGGTAAAGACGCTGGCCGAATTCGTCACCTATGCGCAGGAGAATCAGAAGAAGCTCTCCTATGCCTCGGCCGGTACCGGCACGGTGACGCATCTTGCCGGAGAATTGTTCAAGCAGCTCACCAAGACACCCGACATCACGCATGTGCCGTATCGCGGCGCCGGTCCTGGCCTCTCCGATCTCGTCGGCGGCACCGTGCCGATGATGACGCCGAACGTCACCGGCCAGGTGCTCGGCTTCCACCAGGCCGGCAAGGTGCGCATCCTTGCGGTCTGCGCGCCGCAGCCGTTGCGCGCGGTGCCGGAGATTCCGGCGGCAAGCGCCACGCTGCCGGGCCTGGTCGCGCAGCTCACCTGCGGCGTGCTGGCGCCGGCCGGAACGCCGCCTGAACTCATCAAGCAACTCTCCGACGCCACCGCACAGATCGTGAAGGATCCCGACTTCCAGAAAGTGATGGAAGCCGCGGGACTCGAGACGCGCAGCGACGTCAGCCCGGCGGGCGCGGAAGCCTATCTATCGTCCGAGCGTCAGCGTCTCATTCCGGTGATCAAGGCCGCGGGTTTGCAGCCGTCATGATTACGCTCGATCAGGCCAACCGCCTCATCGCCGCGATCCTGCAACGCGGCGCCGAGACGAACTGTCGCCCGCTCAGCGTCGTGGTGGTGGAGCCCGGCTGCATCGTGAAGGCGTTTCAGAAGGAAGACGGTTCGTCGATGGTCCGCTTCGAGATGGCTTACGGCAAAGCCTATGCGGCGCTGGCGCTCGGCCGCTCGTCGCGGCTAGTGCGCATCCGCAACGAGGAGAAGCCGGCCTTCATGCGTTACCTGATCGGCGCCAGCGACGACCGCATTTTCCCGGAAGGCGGCGGCATGCTGATCCGTGCCGCGGACGGCGAGGTGATCGGCGCGGTCGGCGTCACCGGCGACACCGAGGAGCGTGACGAGGAATTGGCGGTGCACGGCATCCACGCCGTAGGTCTCAAGACCGACGATGACTGCGCGCAGATGGGCCGCAGCGTGAACGTGCGGCAGACCAAGTAGCCGCGTTTACCATTCATAAACCACGGCGAGAACTCGCCGCGCGTGCAGGAAACAGAACGGCGAACCGCGCGTTGTATCCGCATGTCCGTCGAGCTCCTCGACCATCTGGAATGTAAATTTTGCGCCGGCAAGTTGCGGCTCGATCAGTCGCAACGCGCACGCATTCCCGGCTTCAAATATTTCCGCTGCGAAAATTGCGACATGCCGAACGTCTTTGCCATGCCCTCCATCCGTTTCATCGCCCCGTCCGAAGCCTGACGCGCGTCCGTTGTCCGCCGCTTTGCGGGCGGATCCCTACCGAAACGGTTTGCGGGAACTTTTTTCGGCGGCGACAAGCGGGCCGCATTGACGGGCCCCGGGCTGTCTTTCAATGTGCGCGCCGGAGGATACAGCCATGAACGCCATGCTTCGCCGCGCCGGCTTTGGCGCGATTTTATCGATTGCCGCGCTCACATCCGCTGCGGCGCAGGACTGGCCTTCGCGCAACGTCACGGTTGTTTTGCCGCTCCCGCCCGGTGTTGCGAGCGATGTTATCGCGCGCGTGATCTTCGAGCAGGTCGGAAAACAGGTCGGGCAGACCTTCGTGATCGAGAATCGGCCGGGCGCCGGCGGGACCATCGGCGCCAATCTGGTCGCCAAGGCCGCGCCCGACGGTCACACCATCTTGGTGTACGGCTCGATTGCCGCTGCCAACGCGCTCTATACGAAGCTGCCCTACGACACTGTCAACGATTTCACGCCGGTGGTGGTGTTCGGCCAGACGCCGCTGGTCGTGGTCACGGGTCCCGGGCGCTACAAATCGCTCGGCGAACTGGTTTCGACCGCGAAGGGCAAACCCGGTGAGTTGAATTATTCGAGCGTCGGTGTCGGATCGGCCGCCCACTTCGGCGCCGAGCGGCTTTTGGTGAGCTCTGGCTTCTCGGCACAGCACATTCCCTTCAAGAGCGCCGAATGGCTGACCGAAGTGATTGCGGGACGCATCGATTTCGCGGTGCCGCCGGTGACGAGCGCGATCGGCGCCATCCGTGACGGCAAGCTCATCCCGCTTGCGATCAGTTCTGCAACGCGCAGCCCGTCACTTCCCAACGTGCCGACGATGGTCGAGGCCGGACTCAAAGCCGACGCGATCTATCCCTTCTACACGGGCGCCTATCTTCCAGCGAAAACACCGCGCGCCATTGCTGAAAAGCTTCACGCGGAGGTGATGAAAGCGCTGGCGCTGCCGGCCGTGCAGGAGCGGCTGGTCTCGGTTGGTGTCGATCCGATGCCGATGACGCTCGCGGAATTCGGTGCGTTCTTCAAAAAGGACGTGGCCGACAATCTCGAGCTGGTGAAGGCGGCGAAAATCCCAACGCAGTAGCTGCGTCGGCGTAGCCCGGATTGAGCGTACGCAAAATTCGGGTTATCGCTCGACGGCTCCGCCCTGGGTTTCGCTTTGCGCAACCCGGGCTACTCTTCCGCCGCTTCGGCGCGATCGATGCGCTCGCCGCGGCGTGGGCCAGCGATACGGTGATGGTGTCGCACGACGCGTTCAAAGGGCTCATCTTCAGCAAAGGCTGCCAGGGCCACTGGCTGATGAAGTTCGCCAATCGCAAGGCCTATCTGAAGAACGCCAATGCGATCAAGGAAGTGCAACTGGCCAAAGGCGGCGCGCGGCTGGCGCAGTTGCTCAACGCGATCTGGCCGTAGGCCCGGTGGGACCCGGGCTACGTCCTCAGACGCAACCGCACTTTGATCCGGAACAATAATATCTCTTGCCCGGCGGGCAACTTGCAGCATCTGCCGGAATTAAGGTGGCAAGCAACGATAGTGCGGAAAGTACAAAAAGCAGTTTCCTCATTAGTTCGCCCTCCCATTCAGCGATAACGCACGACAAGAGCTAACAAAATAGCGGTCGATTCTCTAGGTCTCGTCGGCCGCCACCTCCTTCTCGCGTCATTCGTGGAAATTTAGACGTTCGCATCGACAAGGGCGAGTTCACGACATTTCGCCAGATACTTGAGGAACTCGCGGCCGAGCCCGTGAGCGCGTAATTATCACTCCTCCGCCGCTTCCTTGCCCACATACGCAATACGCAGCATGTTGGTGGCGCCCGGGGTGCCGAGCGGCACGCCGGCGACCACGATCACGCGCTGGCCAGGCTTGGCGAAGCCTTCCTTGCAGGCGATGCGGCAGGCGCGGTCGACCATGTCGTCCTGGTCGTGCGCGTCTTCGGTGACGACGCAATGCACGCCCCACACCACGGCAAGACGGCGGCCGGTGGCGACGTTGGGCGACAGCGCGACGATGGGCGGGCGCGGCCGCTCGCGCGCCATACGTAAGCCCGTCGAGCCCGAGGCGGTCCAGCAAATCACAGCGGCAAGATCGAGCGTGTCGGCGATGTGGCGCGCGGCGTCGGCGATAGCGTCGGCGCCGGTCGGCTCCGGCGTCGCGCGCTGCGCGTCGATGATGGTGCGGTAGAGACTGTCGCCTTCCACTTCTTCAGCGATGCGGTTCATGGTGGCGACCGCCTCGACCGGAAATTGCCCGGCCGCCGATTCCGCCGACAGCATCACCGCGTCGGCGCCTTCGTAGATCGCGGTCGCCACGTCGGACACTTCCGCGCGCGTCGGCACCGGCGAGGAGATCATCGACTCCAGCATCTGCGTCGCCACCACCACCGGCTTGCCGGAGGCGCGCGCCCAGCGCGTCATCTTTTTCTGCACGCCCGGCACTTTCTCGAGCGGCATCTCGACGCCGAGATCGCCGCGCGCCACCATCAGCGAGTCGGTGACGTCGAGAATGTCTTCGAGCCGGTTGACCGCCTGCGGCTTCTCGATCTTGGCCATGATGGCGGCGCGGCCGCGCGTGATCTTCTTGGCTTCCGCGATGTCCTCCGGCCGCTGGATGAAGGAGAGCGCGATCCAGTCGATGCCGGCTTCCAGCGCCGCTTCCAGGTCGGACAGGTCCTTGGCGGTCAGCGCCGAAAACGGCAGCGTTGAATCCGGGAAGCTCACGCCCTTGCGGTCGGACAGCTTGCCGCCGACCACCACGCGCGTGGTCATGCGCTGCGGGCCCGCTTCGGTGACCGTCAGGCGCACCTTACCGTCGTCGATCAGCAGCGTATGCCCAGCCTCGACGCCGGCAAAGATTTCCGGATGCGGCAGGAACGCGCGCGTCGCGTCGCCGGCCACCGGATCGGAATCGAGCACGAAGGTGTCGCCATCGCGCACCTGCACCGCGCCACCGGTGAAAGTGCCGAGCCTGAGCTTCGGGCCCTGCAGATCGACCAGAATGCCGATCGGCCGGCCGGTATCGTCTTCGACGCCGCGGATCATGGCGATCAGCTCGCGCATGCGATCCTGGCTGGTGTGACTCATATTGATGCGGAAGACGTCGGCGCCGGCCTTGAACAGCTTGCCGATCATCTCGGCGCTGGAGGAGGCGGGCCCGAGCGTGGCGACGATCTTAGCGCGGCGATGCCGTCTCATCGTCTGCCGCCGTCGCTGGGCGCCGTGGTCGGCGCGTTGGATGGCGGACGCGAGGGACCGACCGGCCCGCGCGACTGCAACGGCCGCTCCGGCGTCTGTTCGGCGCTGTCGGTCAACTGCACCGTCCACGAACGCTGCTCGTTGGTGTCGACCTCGAAGAAGCCGGTGCGGTCATAGCCGCGCGCCAGGCAATTGTCGGTGCTGCGGATGGTGAATTCCTTTTCGCGCGAGCACATGAAGGCGTGTCCCGACCATTCGCCGCCGCGGTCGTAATCGACCGCATAGACATAGTAGTAACGCGCGACCAGCGCGCCGCGCAGCAGCGTCTCGCAGGACCGCGCCGGGATATTCCACCAGCCTTCCGTCGTCCAGCCCTCGGCGTCCTTGTAGCCGATGGAGACGCCGACGCGCCCGCCGGTGTTGTTGCACAGGCGGAAGTCGGCCTTGGCCGCGGTCATCGGCATCGCTAAAAGCAGCACGCCGAACAGCCCGGCCGGGCCGACGAGATGCGCGATCTGGCGAAATGGGGTGGAGAGCAAGGCTGTCACAAGGCCTTCAATGGTCGGCGAATCGAGCGGATGGTTTCGCGTGACCCGTTACAGGCTGTCAACGACGATGGCACGAAAGTCATTCACGTTGGTATAGGTCGGACCGGGCGTCAGCAGGTCGCCCAGGGCCTCGAAAAACGCGGTCGAATTGTTCTGGTCAAGAAAGGCGGCAGGATCGAGGCCAAGCGCCTTGGCCCGGCCCACCGTCTCCCCGTCGAGCACGGCGCCGGCCGGATCGCTGGCCGAGCCGGCGCCCCCGTCGGTGCCGTCGGTGTCGCCGGCAAGAGCCGCCACTTTCGGCATGCCGGTAAGTTCCATGGCCAGCGCCAGGGCATATTCCTGGTTGGGCCCGCCGCGGCCCTGGCCGCGGATGGTGACAGTTAGTTCGCCGCCGGAGATGATCGCCACGCGGGCGCCCTTGGCGCGCTGTTCACGCGCCAGCTTGGCGTGCGCGGCGGCGACCTCGCGCGCCTCGCCTTCGACGTCGGGCCCGAGCGAGATGCAGTCGTAGCCGGCGGCGCGCACCGCCGCTTCCGCCGCGCGCATCGAATCGGCCGGACGGGCGGCGAGCGCGAAGCTGGTATTGGCGAAGGCGGCATCGCCCGGCTTCGGCGATTCATTTTTCGCATCGTTGAGCGCGGCGATGACGCTCGCCGGCAGATCGAGCTTGTACTTGTCGACCAGCGCGCGCGCGTCGGCGAGTGTGGTCGGATCGGGCACGGTCGGGCCCGAGCCGATCGCCGATGGATCGTCGCCCGGTACGTCGGAGATTGCGATGGTCACGATCTTGGCCGGATGCGCATGGCGCGCCAGCCGTCCGCCTTTGATGTTCGAAAGGTGTTTGCGAAGCGTATTGATCTCAACGATATTAGCGCCGGATCGCAGCAAACCGCGCGTGACAGATTGTTTGTCCTCAAACGATATTCCGGCCGTTGGTGCGATCCAATTGGCCGAGGCGCCGCCCGACATCAGCACCAGCACCAGGTCATCAGCGCCCGCGCCGGCTGCCAAATCGAGCGCATCGCTCGCGGCCTTAAGTCCGGCGGCATCGGGAATGGGATGTCCGGCTTCGATCATACGGATAATGCGCGTAGTTCGGCCGTAGCCATGCCGCGCCACGGCGATCCCGGAAAATCGTTGGGGATCAAACATTAAGTGGTCGAGATAAAAATTCTCGGTAACCTCGGCCATGGAGCCCGCGGCCTTGCCGGCGGCCAGCACGATGAGCCGTCCCGATGGCGGCGCTGGCAACAACGGCGGCAGAGAGCCGGCCGGATGCGCCGCCGCTACTGCAATGCGGAACAGGTCTGCGAGAAAAGAGCGCAGGGGCACATTCATGTCACAACCATAGCTCCCATGATGGGACGAAATCTGGCAGTATCCCACCAGCGATTACGGTCCCGTGCGCCGGGGCCGCCCGCCAATAAACGCGGAAATACTCCGCACAACAACCGGTCCTGGGGAGGACACTCATGGCTGCTATCAACTTCACTATCAATGGAAAGCCGGCGACGGTCGACGTCGAGCCGGATACGCCGCTGCTCTGGGTCGTGCGCGAACGTCTCGAACTCACCGGCACCAAATTCGGCTGCGGCTCCGGCCTGTGCGGCGCGTGCACCGTGCACGTGGACGGCAAGCCAATGCGTTCGTGCCAGCTCTCGGCTGCGCAAGTCGCCGGCCGCAAGGTGACGACCATCGAAGGGCTGTCGCCCACCAGCACCCATCCGTTGCAGAAGGCGTGGGTCGCCGAGCAGGTGCCGCAATGCGGTTACTGCCAGTCCGGCCAGATCATGCAGGCGGCGGCGCTTCTTGCCAAAACCAAGAAGCCGACGCGCGAGCAGATTGTCGAGCACATGGACGGCAATCTCTGCCGCTGCGGCACATATCCGCGCATCGTCAAAGCCATTCAGCGCGCCGCGAAGGAGGCCTGATCATGACCATTCACGTCAAGGACGGCTCCCTCGACACCAGCATCAGCCGGCGCTCCTTCGTTGCCGGCACTGCGGGCATGACGTTCGCCTTCACGCTCGGCGGCCTCGGCCGCGGCGGCGAAGCGCTCGGCGCCACGCAGCCGACCAAATTCAACGCCTTCTGTTCGATCGCCGCCGACAACACGATCACCATCGTGTGCCCGGCCGCTGAGATGGGGCAGGGCGTCTACACATCGCTGCCGCTGATCCTGGCGGAAGAGCTCGACGCCGATTGGTCGAAGGTGAAGACTGAATTCGCGCCGGCCAATCCGAAGGTCTACGGCAATCCGCATTACATCTTCAAAGGCGCGCAGATCACCGCAGCGAGCGTCTCGGTGCCCGGCTTCTTCATGCCGCTGCGCATGGCCGGGGCGCAGGCGCGTAAAGTTCTGCTCGATGCCGCCGCGCAGAAATGGAACGTGCCGGTGAGCGAACTCACCACCGACAAGAGCACGATCATGCACAAAAAGTCGGGCCGCAAGATCAGCTACGGCGAGGTGGCGAGCTTCGCCACGGTGCCGGCGGAGCCGCCGAAGATCACCGAGGCCGACCTCAAGCAGCCGTCGCAGTTCAAGCTGATCGGCGCCAAAAACATCGGCCGCAGCGACGTGCCGATGAAGGTCAACGGCACGGCGCAATACGGCATCGACGTGCGCGTCCCGGGCATGGTCTACGCCTCGGTGCTGCAGTCGCCGATGGAAGGCGCCAAGGCGAAGGAAGGTGGCGTCAATATTCCCGACGTCATGAAGATCAAGGGGATCGCCAAAGTCATCCCGCTGCCGTTCGGCGTCGCGGTGCTCGGCGACAGCGTCGAGGCGACGCGCGCCGGCGTGCAGGCACTCAAGGTCGATTGGGACACGAGCGGCGCGGTGGCGGCGAAATTCGACTCCGAGAAGGCGAAAGCCGACTACGCCGCCAAGGGCAAAGACGCCAGCGCCGAGACCAAGGTCGAGTACACCGTTGGTGACGCCAAGACAGGTCTAGGTAGCGCGGCCAAGACGGTGGAAGCGGCTTATTGGACCGAATACACCTACCACGCCCAGATGGAGCCGATGAACGCGGTCGCCTCGGTGTCTGAGGACGGCAAGTCGGCCGACATCTGGACCGGCACGCAGTTCGGCGCGCTGGCGGCGCAGATCATCTCCGGCATTCTGAAGACGACGCCGGACCAGATCCGCGTGCACCAGCAGTTCCTCGGCGGCGGCTATGGCCGGCGCATCTGGCCGGACGCGGCGATCCAGGCCACCATCCTGTCCAACATCGTCAAGAAGCCGGTGAAGCTCATCCTCACGCGTGAGGAAGACATCGCCGCGGCGCGTCCGCGGCCGATGACGCATCACGTGATGAAAGCCGGCCTCGACGCCAAGGGCAACGTGGTCGCCTGGCATCACCGGCTGGTGTCGGAGAACGTCGACGCAGTCGCAGCGCCGCCGCGCTTCCAGGCTACCGGCGGCAAGGACTACATCGGCGCGCGCGGTCTCGATCAGGCTTTCTACGCCATCCCCAACGCGCTCGCCGAATATGTGCGCGAGACGCGCGGCATGCGCGTGCATGCCTGGCGCGGCATCGGCTCCGGCTACAACAAGTTCGCGGCCGAAGCTTTTGTCGACGAGGTGGCGCAGGCGTCCGGCAAGACGCCGCTGGCGTTGCGGCTCGAACTCACCAAGGACAAGCCGCGTGCCAACGCGGTGATCAAGGCGGTCGCCGAAATGTCCGACTTCAACAAGAAGCGGCCGGGCCGCGGGATGGGTATCGCCTTCTCCGACTACCACGACACGCTGTCGGCGGGCGTCGCCGAAATCTCGCTCGACGACAAGACCGGCAAGATCAAGGTCCATAACTACTGGATCGTGGTCGATCCCGGCCTCGTGGTACAGCCCGACAACGTCGTCGCGCAGACCGAAAGCGCGGTGATCTACGGCCTGTCGGCGGCGCTCATCGAGGAGTTCGCGGTCAAGGACGGCGCCGTGCAGGCGTCGAACTTCGACAGCTACCCGGTCATGCGCATGCGCGACGTGCCGGAGATCCACGTCAAAGTGCTCGCCACCAACAATCCGCCGAGCGGCATGGGCGAGATCGGCGTGGTCACGGTGGCGCCGGCGATCGCCAACGCGCTCTTCCAGATCACCGGCAAGCGCATCCGCCACGTGCCGATGACCGCGGAACGCGTGAAGAAGACGCTGGCGTAAGCGCTTTCACCTCTCCCCTGATGGGAGAGGTCGGCGAGCGCAGCGAGCCGGGTGAGGGGGGCAAGGGCTTATCGAGAGTCGCTTGCCCCCTCACCTTAACCCTCTCCCCCAGGGAGAGGAGCTTGCTTTGCCATGTTGCAGCTTCCTTGCGGGCCGATTGAAGGCGGCGCGGCGCATCTCTATGTTTCGCGCTGGAGGACACCCCATGGACGACAAGACCCGCACCGAGCTGGAGGCCGCCGTATACCGGCGCCTGGTCGAGCACCTGCGCAAACGCACCGATGTGCAGAACATCGATATGATGAATCTGGCCGGCTTCTGCCGCAATTGCCTGTCGAACTGGATGAAGGACGCCGCCGACGCCAAGGGCCTGCCCATGTCCAAAGACGAGAGCCGCGAGATCGTCTACGGCGAGCCCTACGATCAGTGGCGCCAGAAGCACCAAAAAGAGGCGTCGCCCGAGCAAAAGGCGGCCTTCGAAAAGGCAAGCCCGAAACACTAGGCCAGCGCGTTCCTTGTCCACAGGTGTGGATGTCGGGGGCTTTCCGCGAAAGGGCGCCCCGCGGTCGGCAATTCCTCCTACAACGAGGCTCGAAACTCGTTCACGTCAGGAGATGCGTCGATGTCAGCCACCGCAGCGGCCGAGAAAAACGAACAAACTGCCCACCGCTTCGCCAAGGATCAGCTCAAGGCGATCATCGAACGCATCGAGCGGCTCGAGGAAGAGAAGAAGGCGACGTCGGACGATATCCGCGACGTCTACGCCGAGGCGAAAGGCAACGGCTTTGACGCCAAGGCGCTGCGCACCATCGTGCGCCTGCGCAAGCTCGACAGCGACGAGCGGCGCGAGCAGGAGGAAATCCTGGAGACCTACCTGCAAGCGCTTGGGATGCTGCAGTAGGCTCTTCACCTCTCCCACCGGGAGAGGTCGGCGCACGAAGTGCGCCGGGTGAGGGATTACAAACGATCGATACTCACTTGCCCCTCACCCAACCCTCTTCCCCGAGGGGAGAGGGAGCGCGCCGAACGTGCGGCTCCGCTTCAATTCAATATGATGCGATAGGAAACGGCAGTGCGGATCAGCGCAGCGCCGCGCTGGCGCTGGTGATCGTGATTGCGCTCGGCGCAAAGGTCGCCGTCGCCAGGAATACCACCGCCCGTCCGCTGAAGTGCTCGGGCTGCATGCCGGCGTAAGGGTATGGTGAGAAGGTCATCGCCAGCGTCCGCGCCGGCTTGTGCATCAGTTCGACGAGCGGGCGTGGATCGACCGGGCCGATCTGCGTCGTGGTCATCGCCGCGCTCACGCTCGGCGTCAGAATGGCGGCGCGCAGCCAGGGATCGGCGAGCGAGCCGCTGATCGACGCCGCTGCCGCGGCGAGCGGCGGCTTCACCACTGTCGTCGTCTGTGCCGCGGGCACCAAGGTCGGCACGCTGGCGCCCATCGGGCGCACGCGGCCCGGCGTCGCGGCGTCGGTCTCGGCCGGCGCATAGGCGAAGGCGGCGTTGGCCTCGGGCTGCGCGTCGATGGCGCCGCGCCAGTAGCCGCGGTTGTCGAACAGCGTCGGCACCATGGGCGCAGCCGAAGCGGTGACGATCTTCTGCGGCGCCGGCGCCACAGGCTCAAGCGAGGCAACTGCAACGATCTTTGGCCGCGCCGTCGGCAGCCGCGTGATGCGCTCGACCGCCACCCGGGCCGGCGGTGCCGGCGCGGGCGTGAGGCTCGCCAAGGCCATTGGCGTGCGCGTCCGCTTGGACGCCGCGGCGACCGCGACCGGCTCGGCGACGCTTGCCGTCGCCTCGTCGCTGCGTTCATCCTCGTCCGTGCTCTTGCCGCCGAAGATGCGCGCCAGCAGGCTGCGCTTCGGCGGTACGACATTGTTGGTGGCGATGCCGTGGTCGCGCGCCGCCGCCAGCGACGTTGCCGACGGCTCCGCGCCGCGGCTCTCGACGTCGGCGAGCGCCAGCGCGTAATTGGCGAGCGGCTGGCCGTCGGACGGGATGTGCACGGTGCGGCCGTCCGGGAACACGCGGGCGAGCTGATCGTGCGTCATGCGCGGCCAGTGGCGAACGGTGCCGGTATCGAGATGCACGAAGGGCGAGCCCGAGGTCGGATAGAAGCCGACGCCGCCGCGCTGCAGGCGCAGTCCAACGATGCGCACCTTCTCAAGCGGCACACCCGGAATATAGAAATCCATCGCTTGGCCATGCGTGTGCTGGCTCACTTGCGCGACGCCGCTCGAGCGGGCGCGCAGCATGGCGTTGGTCTCAGGCGAGCGATAGCCGCACACCACCTGGATCGGTTCCTTGCCGCCGACCTCGCGATTGGTCTCCCACAAGAGATCGATCAAATGTGGGTCCATGCGCGTCGACTTCTCCTTGCGCCAGTCGCGCATGAACCAGTCGAGCTTCTTCAGCGCGGCGTCGTCATAGCGACCCTCGCGCTTGTAGGTGATGGTGATCTCTTCGGCGGTATGCAGATGACGGAAGGAGATGGTGCGGGTGTCGCCCTCGGCGACCGCAGTCTGCAGCGATTGGCTGGCGCCGAACAGGAACAGGCCGGTGAGGCCGGCCACCGCCGAGCCACGCAAAAGCCTCATCGAAAGCCGACGCGTGGCACTCACTGACACAGCATTGTTCCGTGAAATTCGCCGTCCCACGTCGCCGCTACGTCCCCAGTGGTCGTAAGCGTCGACCACACCAGTGTTATCGGGAACGGTTAACGTGCCCTTAGCGGGCCGCCCCCCGTATGCATGGGGGACATACCGGCCGACCGTGGCATGAAAATGGCCGATGGCGCAGGAACTTGCGGGAACTTCAGTTCCCGCCGCCGCTATCTGTATCCGATGTTACCGCGGCGCTCGGCTTGCGGCCGAGCGCCTTTGGGAAACTAGCGGAACAGCTTCTCGAAGAACGAGAACGGATTGCCCGCTTCACGCCGCTCGACGCGGCGCAGGATTTCCTGATTGGCCTGGGCGGTGGCGGCGTCGCGCTTCGGGTCCTGCGGCGGCGCCACGTCGGCGATGCGGCGCTCGTCGCTGGTGAGGATCGAGTGGATGCGCTGATCGAAACCGTAGATGTCGTCGCGCATGACGAGCTTGCCGCCATCGTCGACGTAAGCCGTCTGATACGTCAGATGCACCATCGGCCGTTGCGCGAGCTGGAACGTCTTCTCGTCGTGGCCGAACATCGCGTAGATCGCGCGCGAGTCGGGCGTGCGGCCCG
>Ga0134124_10000341_pt1 | contig 40636 bp, 28 predicted proteins | sample KB304_FD_96880 | JGI IMG/M metagenome (GOLD analysis project Ga0134124, IMG submission 96880) | Terrestrial soil microbial communities without Nitrogen fertilizer from Kellogg Biological Station, Michigan, USA - KB3-0-4 | ecosystem: Environmental > Terrestrial > Soil > Unclassified ... | reverse complement strand
TAAGAGAAGTTCCTTGACCTCGACTACCGCCGGACCGATATCAAGCGAGCGCAGTTGCTGAACGAAGGCCTGGACTTCGGCCGCAATGATGGTTTCGGCGCGCTCGGCTTCTTGTTGGCGTTCACGAATGTTCGCTTTGACTATCGACTCCAGGTCGTCGACGTCGAACAGAAAAGCATTTTCGAGGCCTGCGATTCTCGGATCGATATTTCGTGGAACCGAGATGTCGATAAACAGCACGGGGCCTTTCTTTCGGGATTTGAGCGCGCGGCGCGTTTCGGCGGGATGGATGACGTAGTCGGGCGCTCCCGTCGAACAAAGCACGATATCTGCAGAGGGCAGCACGTCGTAGAAAGCTTCAAAATTGACCGCGCCCCCTGAGTACTTCCTGGCAATCTCTTCCGCGCGCTCGGCGGTGCGATTCGTCACGATGAGCTTGCCGGTGCCTGCGTCCAGCAAGCTGCGCGCGGCAAGTTCGCCCATCTCACCCGCGCCTACCAGCAAGACTGTTTTGTCGTTGAGATCTTCGAATATTTTTCGGGCCAATTCTACTGCTACCGAGCTGACCGAAACCGGGTTTTGAGCGACTCCGGTCTCGGAGCGAATTCTTTTTGCGACGGAAAGGCTTCGGTGCATTACCTGGCTCAGGACTCGGCCAATCGTGCCGGCTTTGATCGCGTGTTGATAAGCCTCTTTGACCTGCCCCAGGATTTGCGATTCGCCAACAACCATCGAGTCCAGGCTTGATGCAACGCGGAACAGATGTTTGATGGCCTCGGCATCGGCGTGTCTGTAGAGGTGGCCGTTCAGGCTGTCGGGCGTAAGGTGATGAAAGTCGCTCAAGAAGTCAGCCAGGCACGCAATGCCTCGCTCGGCCCCGGACGGGGTTGATGCGATTATCTCTACGCGATTACAAGTCGAGACGATAAGGCCTTCGTCGATCATCTCCAGATCGACCAGCAGATTGAGCGCGTCAGGAAGACGTGCCTCGGCGAAAGCGAGACGCTCACGCATCTCCAAAGGCGCCGTCTTGTGGCTCAATCCTACGAGTACTATGTTCATAGGCCAGAAGTCAGAGGTCAGAAGTCAGAGATCAGAGTCGGCGCAGAGTGGCTGAGGCTGACCTCTGACTTCCGCTCTCTGACCTCTGACCTCTGACTTCTGATCTCTGGATTCTCATCCATCTCTAAGTTTCAAAAACCGTGACCGAGATAACGAACACCTACCAGGCTACAAACCACGATGACGAAGCTCACGATCGACGCGAGGGCTGCAGCGCGGCCACCCCATCCGGCGTTTATTCGCGATTGAATGATGACGAGATAGACAAGCCACGTCACGACCGAAAAGATTTCAATGGGTCCGGCCTGCCAGTAGATGTGATATCGGGAGTACGAGTACCATAGCCCGCCGACGATCCCGAGCGTCATCAGTACGAACCCTATCGCCATCGCTCGCGAGCTGATCGCGTCACAGGTGTCGAGCGACGGGAGCTTGTAAAACACAGTACCAAAGCGTTTGTGTTTTAACTCACGTTCTTGAACGATATACATCACGCCCGCCCCGAACGCCACAAAAAACGAGGCATAGGCCAGCAGCAGTAATCCAATATGCGCGGGCAACAAAACGCTCTGAAGAGAATTGCTGAATACCGGCGCCGGCTGGCTGGGGCTTGGCGAAATCGCGGCGATCGCGGCGAGCACCAGGACGATCGGAAAAATAAAAGCTTTAAGGGCGTTGGCGTGGTACCAGCGATATGCGAGCAGTGTTAAGAGAACGAGACCCCAGGATAGAAACGCGGACATCTCCTGCACGCCGACCAGTGGGCATCGGCCGGTTCGAAGCCCGCGCAGAAGAAGCCAGGCGGTATGAGCTCCCAGCGCGATCGCAAGCGCAATCAGCGCCGGCTTGCGCATGACCGGACGCTTGGTAGTCAGCGCAAAAATAGATTGGGCTACGCACACGGCGTAGCCCAATAGTATGATTATCCAGAGAATTTCCATGGGCCTGCTCCGGCGTGTGATTCCAGCAAGAGGTAATTCTACCCGCCGTTCGGCCCACAGGCAACGAAGCGATCAGATCGTCTCGAGCTTGCGAAGCGCATCGATGTTCTGCAGCGCTATCCGCTTGCGGCCTACCTTGATCAAGCCGTCTTGTTTAAGCTCGGCGATGCCGTTTGTCACAGTCTCGCGATAGACCCCAAGGCGCTCGGCCATCTCCTGATGAGTGTACCCGCTGACTTCCTTGCCTCCACCTGCCAGGTTCAGCAGCAGCGAAGCGATTCTGGAGGTCACCGGCTGAAAAGCGGACTGCTCGTGTCTGCGCTCGGCGTCCACAAGCCGTGGTCCGATTTGCCGAGCGAGATTGAGCGCGACCGCCGGAGAAGCGCTGGCGATTTTCTCGAAGTCCGCAGCGCTTACGTAGGAAACCTTTGCAGCATCCGCAGCCACTGCGCGGGCTCCCAACATTGATTGGCCAAGCATCGGCATGTCTCCGAAGATCGTGCCGGCTTCAACCGTCTTGACGTCCAGCTCGTTGCCGCTAGCTGAAGTTCGCACGATGTTTACGCGACCGCTCCGCACAACCGCGGCTACCGGACCCTTGGAAGAGGTCGGATAGACCGTGTCGCCCGCCTTGAAATTGCGCTTCGGTAGCTTGTCGATTGCCGCCTCGGCAGCCTTGTCCTGTGCCAGATCTGAAAGTTTCAAATAGCCAACTTTGGAGGCCAGGCTTATCGCCGCCAGTGAGCGAATCTTGTCGCTGGGACCCTTGGTGCGTCTCTTTCTCTTCATTTTCGAAGCTGCTCTCTTAGTTGCAGTTGCCAATTTAATCACCTCTTTCACCCAGTTTGGAGTAAGTGTTTGACTGCTGTCTGAATCTGCCTTTAGCGAAGGTGACAGCAACCGGGTTGACGGGGTAGCGGAGCAAATTTGTTATTGAGCCATACAGCACGCCCACTTTTTATAAGGACGCTCCTGCCTAACCATATCAGAATCAGAATAGAAACGGGAGAATGATATTACAATGACGCGCAACTTCTCGTCAGTAAGCTGGCGCACAAACGCAACCGTAGTTGTGCAAATTCCGGAGTAAGCAAGAGAGTTAACGCGGGGGGGGGCAAAAAAGGGCAGCGTTGGCTAGGTCTGGGATTCTTTCATTGGACCCGCGACCGTTCGGCGATAAAGCGCAACGATCTCGATAGCGAACACCGCCGACAACAGAGAGGGCAGATAGAAGAGCCATCGTGGATTCTCGAGGTGTGTCATCGCGAGACCGGACATTGACGGACCCACCAGGCTGCCGATTCCGAATGCGAGCGAGAATGTCGAATTAGCCGCACCCAACCGCTTCTTACTCACGATGTCGCCAATCAACGCAAGCCCGATCGGATATAAGCTTCCAGCCAGTGCGCCTGCCAGAGCCCCGGTCACCAAAAAGAACCGCCAGTCAGAATGAAGCGACAGAATCGCAAACACAACTCCGAGCAAGACCGTGCACACCAGAAGAGTTTTGCGCTTGCCAAATCGGTCAGCCGCCCGCCCGATAGGGACCTGACTTGCGATAGTCCCGAGAATGACTGATGTAATGATTGCTCCCATCGCCGTCTCTGGAACTCCTATTTCCTTCTTCAAGTAGAGCGGGAATAGTGTAATGAGCGAAGACATGAGATAGCCGTAGAATGCGCCCGCTGAGATTGGCAGCAGAAGCTTGACCGACAACACCCTGGCGGTTGTATCCGCGTGATGTGACTGTGACGGCATCTTCTTGATTAGACCGGCAACCATCAATGCCGCGAGCACGCTAAGGCCGAAGCATCCAACGAACGGGACGTGCGGACTTATTACGAATAGCAGCGCTCCCGCAAGCGGTCCGGCGGCCCATCCTATTCCAACCGACAGCGCATAGTAACTTAAACGTCGAGCTCGTTCGCCCGGCTCGCTCAACAAGCCAATCATTGTTTCCGTAGCTACAGAGATGGCTGCCGCACCGACGCCTTCGAGGGCGCGTACCGCGAAGAAAAGCCAGGTGAATCTGATGTACGCAAACAGCAGTATGGCCGAGCCGTAAAGCGCAAGACCCGCAACCAGAATTCGCTTCGGTCCGAGGCGATCAGTAAGGGCGCCGATTGGGAACGACGCCACAGTAAAAGCTGTAAACATCGTCGTTCCGATCAGGCCGACTATGAAGCTGTTCTCGCCGTGTTCGGCAAGCACAATAGAAATGAGCGGCGCTACGAGCCCGACGCCAACGTAGCTAAGCCCAATGCTGAGATAGATGACCGGGAAGATTTTCGAATTGGACAAATTGGCCCTCGAAGCAAAAGGGAGAAAATAGCATTACGAAGAGTAGGGTGGCAAAGAGTGAAGGGCAAGACGCGCTTATCCGCCTGTTGCCTTGCCCCCGGCGTGCTAGTTGTTCGCGAGATATTCGCGCATCTGGGCGACGTACTTGTCGTACTCTCGGCTCCCGATGAACTTGGCGGGTAAGACGGTTGAAAGGTATTGCAGGTACGCATCCGGAGTGAGGGGCGTACCGCCTTCAGTTAACAGCTCCCCGCGAACCGCGTACGGCTTGAAGATGACCTCTTCGGGACCGCGCTTGCGGAAGAAGCTCGCGTCAGGAACAGCTATCAAGTCCTCAGCTTTGATCCCGCGTTTTGGATCGCGACTTCTTTCGATATCGTCGATCAACGAGTGAGCTTCCTCGCGAGACGCATTCGGAATTCGTTCCTGGACTATCGCAACGTTCACGTTTCTAACAACGCCGCGAACTTCCTCCACGTACTCCGCCTGGGCCGTACCGTTTGTCTTGTCCTTAAATCCGAAGGTGACTGCGGTTTCGCCGCCGTGCTCATTGCCAAACATCTCCAGCCCTCGCGGGTACCAGAGGTTCATCGCTCGCTGCACATCCTCGATGCTGTAATCGCCCTCGCCGCGAGCGGCCATCTGCGAAATCTCCTTGAGCAGTTTGCGGCCGCTGCCAAGGTGGAACGCCTCTTCCTGCAGCATCGGCCCCATGCTTCGGGCCATCGGCGCATAACTGAAGACCTGCTGCATGTCGAGTTGATACTTGCCGACGAGATCAATCACGGTTGCATAAGTCACATTGTCAAGAAAATCGTTGAAGTCGATGTTGAAGGCGTCCAAAACGTGCCCGCCCAGCTCCATCGAAAGAAGCTCTTCGATCGTCTGCTTGGCGACATCTCCAAGGCCCGGCTTCTTCCACGTAGGGTCCTGGTCGAGCACCCAGAACATCTGATAAGCGTGCCGCAGCTCTTCGGCCATGATTCGCAGCACCGCGAATTTCGCCTTATCGCTCACGGCCCGATCGAGCGTCAGGCGATGCTGCTGAATCGAGCCGAGTTCGGTCGAACACTGCGCGCGCACGATGTCGCGGGCGCTGAAGAATGCGTTGCCGACCATTTCTTTTGCCTGCTCGAATCGCTTCCTGCCGGCATATTGGCCAAATTCGATATCCTCGGTCTTGACATCGCCGACCTTAGCCAACAACTGAAACTCCGGGACTCCGCGAAAATACTCATCCCAATGCCTGGTCAGAATCTCGAGCTCGGGAAAATTATGCTTCTGCCACTCCTCAATCGCGTCGTGATATTTCTTTGTGATGGTCGTGGTCGCGTAAGTCATCACGCCTCCGGTGAAAGTTTGATTCGAGCCTCGAAAAGATATTATCGAACGAGCGTTCGAATTTCAAGGGCCGCTGACTCCGGGTAGTGGGATATTAGCGTGTTGGCCGCAAGGAAGTAACTCTGCGTCCTCGGCGTCCTCTGCGGTTTTCTTGATCCGTCGTGGGAATTAACCGCGGAGGACGCCGAGGATGCAGAGGGGAGCAACGCGATTGTGAGGAACCAACACATTGTGACCCCACTACCTGACTCCGAGTGGCGTAGCGAGATTGTTTGAAAGCTCATTGTGCCGGCTTTAGTTCGGTGCTACGTTTACCGGCAACGCTTCGGAGGACCTTATGAACAAGCACTGGTTGCGAACCGGTCGAATCAAGAGGCGATCGACAACCATGCATCGCCTTCTAAGCGCTTTGTGCAGAGCTAAAGAAACTGGCTGCGGTTTGTTGGTTCTCTCGGTGCTGGTAAGCGCCGACGTTGTATCAACTCCTGTGCAAAGCGGCGCCGCCGGTGCAGCGCATCAATCAGTCGCCGGTGCTCCGAACAACCCGACAGAGAAACAGCTCGCTTCGGATCGACAGCGAGCACTGCAGATGCTTGATCCTCTCTTCGAAGCCACCAGCAAACTCGCTCCTGACCTGACCAAGATCTATCTTCAGACTCGTATCGCCGACGCGCTCTGGGAATACGATGAGCCACGGGCTCGATCGCGATTTGAAACCGCCCTGACGACTTGCGAATCGTTAAAGGTTGATGTTCCCAGCGCTGATTCGCGATCTCAGTATCGTGGCGATGTGCTGGAGGCTATCAAGCAACGTGATCCGTACTGGGCAAAAAAGCTGGCGCTGGACAATTGGCACAGCACAAAAAAGCAAGAGCCCGATATGTGGACGCTGCTGCTGCTCATCGATGTCGATACCCAACTCGCAATCCAGATATTGAGGCGCGAAATTGAGAGTAATGCTACTTCATGGCTCGAAAGGGATCTGACGAGACTTCGCGCCAAGGATGTGGCGCAGGCAGACGAACTATTCACTTACGCCCTGTTGGCCGCCGCAAGAAGATCCAAACGCTCCTCAGAGACTTTTCGCGAATTGTTTAACTATGTCTTTCCTTCAAAGACTGAGAATTATTTAGGCTTTGATCTCGGCTCTGATAAGAGTCCGGCAAGACCCGAATTGATCACGCGCTTTCTTGCCTTCGGCTGTGAGGCGCTGATTCGGGAGGCCAATCAAATAGAACAGGAATCCGGGAAGCACAATGAAGTTGGAGAACGGTCTGGAATGGGCTATATGGAGGTACAACTGTGGCTCCCATTCTTCGACCGCTACGCTGCTGACTGCGCAACTAAGATACGCACCCGCTGGGATGCGGCAATACTTAGCCTGCGCGGCGGCAAGGAGCACATCCGACAAACCAAGCTGATGTTTGGTCCGATGAGCAAAGAGGACGCGTTGCGTGATGCGAAGGAGACGAAAGACCCGATGGAGAGGATGGCGCTCTACATGCGGGCAATCAATCTGGCTGCGGATGAAGGTAATTTCGACGAAGCGCTTTCCCTTCTGAAGACGACAGCGGAAGCGAAGGTATCTTCCGACCTTGAGGTTCGAATACTCGTCAAGGCTGCGAAGAGTGCGATTGCGGTCGATGACGCTGATGCCGCTTACCGATACACAAAGAATCTCCACGACCTGCGGACGCGCACTGAGCTGTCAAGCGACATAGCGCGGATGTTGCACAAGAGAAAAGACAGCTTGCGAGCCGTAAATGTACTCAACGAAGCGTTGGAATATGCACGGAAGGCAGGGGACAACTGGCAAAGACCGTACGCTATGTTACAGCTTGCAAACGCGGCAACTCTCTTAGAGCCGGAACGCGGATTCGAGGTCGTTAATCAGGCTATCGAAGGACTCAATAACGCGAAAAGTTTTGTGCAAGTGTTTGACTTCGACAACAACCTGGAACTGCTGGCTCGACTGAACCTCGATCGCGCCTTGTCCCTTGCGGAAAAACTCAGTGATAACGAGAACCGGCTGAAAGCTCGAATTGCGATATGCCGCGGAGTGCTCTGCAAGCAATAGACGAGCCTTCTTAATGCGTCGTGACTCAGGTGTGATTAAAAGCGGACTTGAGCCGGGAACCGCCCGCGACTTCGCCGGAAGAAGTGTCCTGAGAATTTCGCTGGAACCCCATAGGGGTAGAATGTTTATAGTGGCGAGCTCCATATGTTGCCAACCCCGCAGGGGTGAAATGTCCGTTCTTGCGCTCAACTCTATGCCGCACCCAACGGAGCCAGGCGTCCACGTCGGCCTCCGTAACTATAAACATCGCACCCCTACCGGGTTGCCGGGCGGAACGCTCGATTCCCCCCTCTGAGTTCCGGGTGACCTGAGGCCCACCCAAGTCCCAGTTTTAATCACACCCTAGTGACTCAGGCAGTTTCGATCATTTCTATCGTAGCCTGTATTACTTCTTCCACTTTCGTCACATGTGGGCCGCCGCCCTGCGCGAGATCCGGCTTGCCGCCCCCGCGTCCGCCCAGCGTCGCGCAGGCCTTTGCCAGAAGCTGACCCATATCCTGTGTCAGCGAAGCAGAACGCGCGAATACCAGTCGCGCGCCTTTTTCGTCGGTTGTTGCCAGCAATGCTACTGACGGTTCACGCTGGACGATCTTCGACGCGAGTATCCTCACTTCCTCAAAGTCTCGGAGCTTGAAGATAGCCACGATCAACTTGAAGCCGCGGTTCAACGGCGCGGCGGCCAGGATCTCAGATGCTTCAGCGCTCATCGCGAGCTCACGCAGATCACGGATCTGTCTCTTCAAATCTTTGTTCTCTTGAACCGCGCGTTGCGCCAAGTCGGGAGAGGAGTCTCTCTCGCAACTGAACAATCGCGCGACCGCAAAGGCGCTATTGTTGGCGAGGCGATAATCAGCCAGCGCCCGCATGCCGCACAGGAACTCGACTCGAGTCAACTTTCTAACCCGTTCGAAAGAACGAATCGCGATGTTTCCTACCTGGCCTGTTCGCTGTGCGTGAGTGCCGCCGCACGGTGACCAGTCAAAATCCTCAATCTCGATCACGCGGATGTCGCCTCGCACCGCGCTCTCTTTTCTCAGAGGCAGCCGGGAGGCTTCCTCTTCGTTGACCATGTGAACGCGCATCGGCCGGTCCTCGAAGACGACCGCGTTTGCGATATCTTCTGCCGCTCGCAGCAAGTCAGGTGTGGGTGACTGCAACTCGATATCGATGGTGGACGCGAGCGCGCCCAGATGGAATGAGCGAGTCTCAGCCCCACAGGCTTGAACGAACGCTTGAGAAAGGATGTGCTGGCCGCTGTGTTGTTGCATATGGTCCAGCCGCCGCAGCCGGTCGACAATACCGGTGACGGTCTGGCCTGGGTTAAGCGCGCCGGCGTCTTCGATCACGTGGAAGATGGTTCCTGTATCATCCTCGAAGACATCGACGACCTTTGCCTCGCCAAGCGTTCCGATATCGTTAGGCTGGCCGCCGCCGGTCGGATAGAAAGCGGTTTGGTCCAGCACAACAAGTTGACCGCGTTCTGACGGCTCTGCGTCGATAACGTTTGCCGAGAATTGCAGCACGCTTGAGTCGCGAAAGTAGAGTTTTGGAGTTGGTTGCATATCAATGAAAGACGAGGTGAGGTTAGTCACTCTCGTCGCGCCTTTGATTGAGCCTGCGCGCGGTTGAGGTTCTCCTGGGCCAACTTGAATTCCGGCTTCAGCCGGAGGGCCGTAGAGAACTCCGGAATGCTCTTGTCAGCATCCCCCTGCATAAGCAGCACGAGGCCCAGATTATTGTGTGCCTCCGGACTGTTAGGGTTCAAGCGTAGCGCCACGCCCAGTTGCTCTCGCGCTTCCGGGAACTTGCCGATCCGCGCCAGCATCAGTCCCAAATTGGTTCGAACGTCAGGGTCGTTGGGTGAAAGCTCCATTGCCTGAAAGAAGTGACCGAGCGCTTCGTCGGACCGCCCGTTCTGTGCCAGGGAGATCGCAAGTTGCAAGTGTGCCTTACTGGATTGCGGCTGAAGCTCGACCGCCCGTGTTAAATAGGTGGCTGCTTCCGCAAACTTCCGCTGATCATTCAGCGTGACGCCAATGTTTATCAGAGCGTCGAAGAAATCGGGTTTGATCCTCAGCGCCTCACCAAAGTGAACGATTGCTTCGTCGAGGTTCCCCTGTTTCCCCAATGCGTGCGCGAGATTGTAATGTGCCACCAGATTCCCAGGAGCCACCAACAGCGTGTGTCGAAACAACGTTATGCTGTCCCGCCAAAAACCAACTTGAACGCAGGCCAGCGATCCAAGTATTGCGAGCCACACTACGACGGCAAAAGCTGCCGCCCGGTACAGCACCGGCCGTTGCTTGATCAGATCGCCGACGACCCACACTATCATAACGAATAGACCAATCGATGGAATGTAACTATAGCGATCAGCCATGGTTTGCCCGCCTACTTGAATGATTCCAATCACCGGGACAAGGGTCCCTAAATACCAGGCCCAGCCGGTCAACAAGTAGCCCTGGTTCTTCTTTGCGCGCATCACAAAGACAGTTATACAGGCTACAAGAGCCAACGAAGCGGCCAGTTCCCACGGCGGTATGCCTTCAGGAGAAAATGGATAATAGACTCCTAGTCCGCCAGGCCAAAGCAATGAGACGATGTACTTCGCATACGAAACCAGCGCGTTAGATACGCGAAGCAAAATCGGCGCGTCGGCAAACTGCCGGACGGCTCCGCCTCGCGATTGTGCGATATAGGTTATTGCGACCGAGGCAGCGGCGAGAACAAAGACCGGGATCTTTTCTCGGATTAGCGGCGCCAAACGTTGAGCCAGCAGTCCAGGTCCGTTGTCGGGACGCCACTCGAGCCGGTTGAGCGGCCAATAATCCAGTAACAGCATGACGAATGGCCACGTGACGAACATCGGCTTTGCCATCAGCGCAAGCGCCAACGAGACAGTGACCGGCAGGAATTGCTTCCAGGACGGGTGATCAGCTTTCGCGTAACGAATGTAAGCCAGCAAACTGAGGAGGGCGAAGAAAGCGCTCAGTACGTCTTTGCGTTCGGCCGCCCAGGCGACCGATTCGACATGCATTGGATGTAACGCGAACAACCCGGCGACTATCGCACTGCGCCACAAACGGCCCGTCATGTTTTTCAAGAAAGTAAATACAAGAAGGGAATTGAGAGTATGTAGAAATACATTCACTGCCAAATCGGCGCCGGGACTGAGACCAAACACTTGAGCGTCGAACATGTGCGACAGCCAGGTAAGAGGGTGCCAGTTGGCTGCGTGAAACGTTGTAAATGCCCATCGCAACCCCTTGATCGTGAGACCGGCAGTTACCATTGGGTTTTCATATATGTAGATGTCATCATCAAGATTGATGAAATGATGGCTGATCACTTGTCCGTAAACCGCAACAACCGCGACGATCAGGCCGGCGCCGACCAGCAAATCGCGCCGGTTGATTCTCAACGCAGGTGAATGCCCCCCTGAGACCTTGCCCGCAGTCTCCGCTTCATTGCGAGCAGTCCTCGACCTGTGCTTTCTGTTGATCGCCTTTTTCTTCATTGCTTGTCTGGATGAAGGTTTGGAGATTAACACAAGCTGATGGCTCCGGAAAACGTCGCCTCAGTATGACGGCGAGCCGCGTCATGAAGACGTGACGAGGCCGGCTTGCGTGCTGAGAGTGCGAGCCGTTAGCCTTCCATTCAAATGCGGAAGCCTTTCATTATCAAGCTTCGGAATGGTCAATCGATCTCACTTGGCGAGCGTACCAATATCGTCGGCGTGTTGAATGTGACACCGGATTCATTCTCGGACGGCGGTGTGGCCTTCGAACCGGAAAGGGCGATCGCGCGGGCCCTGGAGATGCAAAGTGAAGGCGCCGATATCATCGAAATCGGAGGTGAATCGACCAGGCCCGGATCGGTGCGCCTTTCCGCTTCGGAGGAACTCTCGCGAGTCCTCCCAGTACTGCGAGGGCTGGCTGCGCGATTGAATATTCCCATTGCGATCGATACATACAAGAGCGAAGTCGCTAAAGCAGCGATCTCTGAAGGCGCGAGTATCATCAACGACGTCAGCGCGCTTCGATTTGATCCTGCGATTGCGGATGTCGCTCGCGAGGAACGAGCAGCGCTTGTCCTAATGCACATGCGAGGCGACCCCGAGACAATGCAAAAGCTGGCGCCGAGCGCCGACATATTCGCCGAAATCGAGTCTGATCTCGGAATTGCAATTGGGATTTCGCAATCGCGCGGAGTCGATCTCGATCAATTGGTGATTGACCCGGGAATAGGATTCGGGAAGACACTCGATCAGAATCTTGCGATACTCAACAACCTTGATCGCTTCGAAAGCTTTGATCTGCCGTTGATGATCGGGACTTCACGAAAGAGCTTCATCGGACGGTTGACTGGGAAAACGGAAGGCGAGCGAATAATGGGAACCGCCGCATCCGTGGCGGCAGCAATCATGCGCGGGGCCCATATTGTTCGTGTGCATGATGTGAAAGAGATCGTTGATGTGGTTCGCGTAACGGATGCGCTTTTGATCCGCTGATGCGGGCTGGATAAATGCCGTCAGCGAATCGCCGGCGGGCAAAAAAAGCGAGGACCGAGAATCGGTTTGATCCGATGCTCGGTCCTCTTAGTCTACGTCAAAGACGTTGTTACGACCTGCCTATTTCTGAACCCCCACCCCGGCGGGTGGAGCGGTTGGGCAAGTACATTGATTGTTCGACATGTTCTGATCAGTGACCTTGCATTTCGGGTCCGTCGATCCGTTAAGGAAGAGCGCTGCAGTACCTCTGCCTACTCCGAAAGCGGAGAAGTCAAATTCAATGTGTACCTTACGAGTTCCCTTCAGGTCATCGATAGTCCCGATGCAACCTCTCATTGTCAGCACGCCTGTACCAGTTGCCAGAAGCTGGCCGTTGCAACAGAAGCGATACTCACCGGTCACAGTATTGAACAGAACCACGTTGCCCGGATTAGACTCATCCTGGAGGCAAGCGCTGAATACCTCGACAGTAAAGCTACAAGTGGCAGTGTTGCCGTGAGCATCTGTAGCAGTGCAAGTCACAGTAGTCGTGCCTACCGGGAAGCAAGATCCGGAAGGCGGATTGCAAACCACAGTCACGCCCGGGCAGTTGTCAGTTGCCGTGGCCGTGAAGTTAACCACCTTGCAGCCGGCAGGCGGACAGCTTGCTGCCGCCGCGACGAAGATCGGCGCCGGGCAAGTGATGGTGGGCGGCTGCGTATCGTTGACCGTGACGGTAAACTGGCACGTCGGGCCAGTACCGACGACCTGCGTACAGCCGTTGACGTTCATGACGATGTGCATGTTCGGGAATCCCAGAGCCGCCGTCGTTGTAGGATTGTTGACGCCACAAGCGGGCGCCCTGAGGTAGCTCGGTCCCGTTTCGGGTGAAGCGTTGGAGCCGATGAAGAACAGATTACCGGCAGTTTCTCCGTCGGGAGTAAATACTTCGACGACCAGTTGCGAGCCGGCCGGCGCGGTGCCGGTGACCGGGATGTTGATGATCGTAAGCGCCTGGTCAGCAACCGTGGTGCTGGTCTGGCCGATCAGCGTCAACGAGCCAGGGAAGCCAGTCGGGAACGGCATGCTCGAGGTGTAAAGCTTGACGCTGATGGGCTGCGTACCGCCACCCTTCGGAGACTTGACACCCTTGTTGGTGCTGCTCTTTGAGAAGCCCGACTTGCCGCTCGACGGCACGCCCGCATTGCCTGCACTAGCCTCTTCAACACCGATGTCGACTGACTGGATATCCCAGGCGCCACTGATGCCGAACGACGACAGAGTAAAGGCTCGATAGTAGCTGTTGTCGGTGTGGCCAATGCCGTTGTTGCAGGACACCGAGTTAAGGCTTGTGATGGCCTGGCTTGACGATTGGGTGATAGTCGAGCAGGCAGTTGGAGCATCAGTTTGCGGATTAGCTCCGCCGCCTGTCGCCGCCTGACACGTCACGGTAGTTGTGCCGACGGGGAAGAACGAACCCGAGGCAGGGGTGCAGGTGATCGTACCGCAGGTGCCGGTGCTGGTCGGCGCCGGGTAGGTTACTACTGCGCCGCACTGGTTCGGATCGTTGTTGCGCACCTGGTTAGGCGGGCAGGTGATTACACAAGGAGTGCCCACCGGACAAGTAGCACAAACGAAGCCGCCGGTAACGGAGATCGTATCAACGTTCCAGCCGGTAGCCGAAACGCTGCAATCGGACGCCAGGCGGAAGCGCAGCTTGACGGGCTGACCGTTCGCGGACGCCGGGAGATTCGCGGTAGTGGTGATGTAAGCGCCAGAGTTACCACTCCAAGCCTGGCGACCCGCTATCGGGCTAAGGAAGCTTGTGGAGATGGTCGCGTTATAACCGCCGGTGACGAAGGAGCCGCCCGCGGCAATAATGTCAGTGAAGGCGCCACCGTTGATTGAGATCTCCAACACCCCGCCATCGAACGTGCTCTCAGTGTTGTAGAAGTTTCTGAAGGTCACCTTAGAGGAAGCCGAGGTAACGTTGAAGCTCGGGGTATCGAGGGTGTTGTTGGTAACGCAACTCGGATCATTGTGGAAAGCGTGGTTGGGCGCGGTGTCGCTTCCCCCGCTGACCGTTGTCCAGTTGGTGCCGAGAGTACACAACGGCCCGCCAACCGTGCAATCACCATCGCCGTTTGTGAAGGCAGTCACCCATCCGGCGGGCAATGCCGGTGCGGTCACTCCGTCGAAGTTCTCGGTGAACGCTGTGGATTGTGTCCCCAGCGTGAAGGTGTAAGTGACATTGCCAAGATCCGTCGCGCCATCCGTGAAGTGAACGGTCGCCGTGACGGTGCCGCCGCAGACTCCGGCCGCGGTGAAGGTGAAGTTGCGACAAACCGCCGGGCCACCTGCTACGACGACGCCGTAGAGCTGTGGATTAGGCGGTTGAATGTTGGTCACTCCACCGGTCGCCTGCAAAGTGCCCATGAGCGCGGTGGTGTTTGCCGTGCCGACATTCTGCACGCACAACGAAACCGTCACGGTCTCGCCCGGATCAAGAACGCCGTTGGCCGGTGTGCAGGTTTCCGCAACCAGCGTCGCGCCTGCCGAACTGATTATGGGAACCGCGGCTCCGTTGCAAGTTGGGAACTTAAAGTTTCCGATGCGCGTGCGCCAGTTAAAACTGGTCGTACCGGCGGGATAATATTCAGAGGTGAACCAGAAGGTGCAGTCGTCGACCGGATCGATTGTCAGGTCGCTATAATCGCCCCAACGGCTTCCGGTGCCGGTCTGGCTGCCCGCGCCCGCCATCAAAGTGGCTTCGCCTTGACCCAGCGTGCCTGCCGGATCAGCAGCCAAACGCCCGGCGTAGCGAACGCTCGGGAAGACTGAGGAGCTGGAAGCGCTAAAGCCCAGGGCCATGTTGCCGCCTTGATCCTGTGCGGCGCTACCCATCCAGCGCCACGTGGAGTCGGGCTGATAGGTGCCTTCCTGAAAGACTGCTTCTACGCCGGAAGTGACGTTGCGCAGCTCGAACCAGCGTATGCCAGTCACGCCGCCAGAGGCCACAGTGTAATTTCCGACGACCCGTTCGACGCCGCCAACTATTCGATAGGGCAGCCGGAACATCAGCCGGTCAGCAATGCCGTCCAGAGCCGTTCCCGCCGGTTGGGGTACGCAGGCGCGCCCGCCGGTGCAGGCGAACGTAAAGCCAGCGGCTGCCGGACTGGTGCGCTGAACGAAAGTCGAATTTGCGGGAGTCACAAAATCAGGATGGAAGAGCCACGTTCTATACGTGCCCGCGTTGTTACCCGTCGTATCCGGGAACTCAACGAAGGGACACGGCGTGTTGGCAGGCGGCGGTGTTGAACCGTCCACATCCGCGGGAAGCAACGGGTCTCCATTATTCGCCGGACTGCCGATAAGCCCTGAAGTAACGAACGCCGCCACCGGATTACCGGCAATCATCGCGGCTCGGTCGAACGCGAATGCCTGAACGCCGAGAAACGCCGTGCCTGCGGAATTGAAGACGTTGTCGGACATGTAGTAACCGTTGTTGTTTGTAGAAGGCCACACGCCAAGGTGCGGATAGTCGAAGAAGTTGGTCCCAAGGTTAAAGGCATAGCGAGTGTATGAGCCGGTGGCATCGTTGCTCGTCGACACTGCGATGCACTCGTCGGTTGGCACGCCGGCGCCGGCAAACTGGCTTATCACCCACCGGTTTGCGAACTGATCGTAGAGCACAACCGGATCACCATCACCCTGGTTCTGGCAATTACCGCCAAATCCCGACCAGATGGTCGTGATGCCTGACGGTCCCAGTACCGAGGCTCCCGTTGCTTTGTTAAAGACCTGGTAGCCCTCGTTGACCATTTGAACGTACTGCGTCTGGCCCACTTCTCCATCGGTGTCAGGCGGCGCGCAGTTGCACGCCACGCCCGGGAACACGATGCCGTCAAAGTTGAGAATGGTAGCGGGCATCACATCCGGCGCGAGGAAGCTCTGAACGACCGGATCGGGTTTGTCTATATGATTGCGGACTATCTTCGGGTTGTCAGCGGCCTCGTGCTCGACCTTCGGCACGATCGGTAGCTGCTTCATGTCCCGCAGCCGCGGCGAAACGTCGCTCTTATACGAGAAACCGCCCATTATGCCGGAGGGCTCTTTCTCCTGAAGCGCTCCAGCGAGTCGAGCTTTGGCAATTGCATTCGCGGTTGAAGACGGTGTTGCGCCGCCCTTTTGTTCCGCAGCATTGGGGTTGCTACCGCCTGAAAGAAACGCGGCGGGAGCGATAACGAACAACGCGAAGAGTGCTAGACAGAGCACCATGACTCTGACTCTCGATGTGATTGAACTATGCTGTTCCATGAAGTGCCGGCCCTCCTGACCTGAAAGATCTGAATGTGAACTGGAATACAGATTACGCCTGATGGTATCACCGCTCGAAGCCGGTTATCTCCATGGCGCGCTCGCTACTGATTCATTGCGGTCAAACTTCAGCCGAGTCCTTTCAGAGCGTTGAATCTATGTACTCGCACTGTAGTTTGAATCTGTCCGGATAGCGAAATCCCCGTCCTCGTTTAAGGGTCCATGTAAAGGGTCCATCCGGAGTAACACCATCTAAAGCCGCCGCTACTATATTATTGTCCGTTTGCGGAGTCAAGGAAATCATAGGAAAAAAATGGACGAAAGATCTGTCGTCACATTGCCGGCCTTATCGCTTTCTGTTCGCCCATAGCGTCTTGAATAAACATGCATCCTGCGGGAGATAAGCTGACCAAAAATGTCCAAAATAAAATGTAAGAACCGCTATCGAACTCGTCTGCGTGACGGGGCGTTATGTTATGACGCCCTAAAGACTAAAGTCAAGGCGAAAAGAATGCAGCCTCGAGGGCAACTCAATATCTCTTTTCAAGTCTCCGGGCCATAATAAGTAGGGCCGGGAATCGGCTTCAGACTCCGATTCCCGGCCCGTGGTTTAGCCAGCAACACCTCGATTACTTCTGGAGCGCCGCAGGTGGAGTGCCAGTCGGGCAAACACAGTTGTTGCCCGCCATGTTCTGATCGATGATGGTGCATTTCGGTGTGCTCGAGCCGTTAAGGAAAATCGACGCCGTGCCCTTGCCCTTGCCGTTGGCAGAGGTGTCAAACTCGATGTGCACGTTACGCGTTCCCTTCCGCTCATCGATCGTCCCGATGCACCCTCTGAGAGTCAGAACGCCTCTGCCACTAGCCAGTAGTGCGCCGCTGCAGCAGAAACGATAGTCTCCTGTCTGAGTGTTGAACAGAACAACGTTGCCGGGATTAGACTCATCGACCAGGCAGATGCTGAATACCGTAACAGTAAAGCTGCACGTTGCAGTGTTGTTTGAAGCATCCGTGGCGGTGCACGTCACAGTAGTCGTACCTACGGGGAACATCGAACCGGAGGCGGGACTGCAGACCACGGTGACACCCGGGCAATTGTCACTCGCAACGGGAGGCGGATAAGTAACACCGGTGCTGGTAGCAATAGGACACGAAGCGCCGGCGGTGACCGTGAAGCTCGAAGGACAAGTGATCGTTGGCGGTTGATTATCGGTGACCGTGACAGTAAACGTACAGCTCGGCCCAGCCGTCGTCGTGCAAGTGACGGTGGTTGTGCCAACCGGGAAGAACGACCCCGAAGCGGGCGAGCAGGTTACGGTGCCACACGTTCCCGTCGTCGTTGGAGGCGGATACGTGACGACGGCCCCGCATTGGTTTGGATCGTTGGTCTTGGTGATGTTAGCCGGGCAGGTGATCTGGCAAGCGACGCACGGCCCGGCGCCGGCAGTGTCGCATACCAGGCCGTCTACGGTGACCGTGTATCCGCTGCAACCGCCGTTCGCTGTGATCTCCTGCACGTTGAGCACGAGGACGCCGTTAGCGGGCACGTTGACCTTGAACGAATTGGTCGGCGTCGGACTGCCGCCCGGGTCACCAATGTAATTCGTACAGAGGTTGGCTGGATTGAAACTACCCAGGTAGGCCACGGTGATAATCTGGTTCGGCGCCACGGTGCAATTGGTCGTAGTCGTGATGGTGGCGCAGGTTGCGGTCGGGCCGTTGGTGAAAGTGTAGAGATCGTAACGATGCTGCGCCGTATCGCCGGCAATCGCGCCGGGGCACGCCTTCGGGAAAGCGCAGGAGTTGGCGACCGCATCACGTCCCATGCGTCCCGTCTGCGTGGTATCGCCGGCAGCGAGGGCGCCTGAGACTGTCTGCGTCGGACACGCGCACGTCGGCAGCGAGAACGAGAAGGTGCTCGTGCCTCCAACAAAGCTCACCGTCATCGTAAACGCTATGGGAGTGCCGCAGACGAAACTGTTTGAAGTGCTCACCGAGAACGGCACAGTGTTGGTCGAGGTGGCATTCTCAACCGTATTCGGATAAGGCGAATTTGGCTGGGTGATCGTTACGCCCGGTGTTGAAGATGACAGCACTGCCGAAACGGTCGTCCCGGTGAGGCAGCCGTCATTCTTGATGGTCACATTCAGGTTGTTGCATTCATTACGTTCGATGATTCCGTCGCCGTCGCCGCCCGAGATCGCCGCCGATTGGAAGACGAACTTCGCTTTGCCGGTCAGGCAAGCGTTCAGCGTCGTGGTTTGACCGTCGGTGATGGTTACGCTGAACGGTCCGGCCGCCATGCAATCATGCCCGACAGCCGTAATGTTTACGGTGTAATTGCCGGGCGCCAGTTTTACGGAATAAGTCCCGTTCGCGATCGTCGTTGTCGAGAAGCCGTTTGATGGCCCCCCGGTTACTTCGACCGTTGCGTATTGCAAAGGCAAGCCTGTATCGCAAGCAGTGATCGTTCCGGCAAGCGTTCCTTGTGCAGGCGCCGTGCAAGTGGCGAATTTGAACTTCGCGATCCGCGTTTGCCAGTCAAATCCCCCCGGCGTGTTGCGCGAATAGAATTCGCTCGTAAACCACATCGTACAATCATCCGATGGATCGAGCGTCAAGTTGCTGTAGTCGCCCCAGCGATTAGCTGTTCCTCTCTGCGAACTGGTGCCGGCAAACAGCACTCCCTCGCCCTGGAACAGGCCGCCGGGCGGATCGTTGAAGGCGCGCGCTGCAAAGTTCAGCGATGGAAAATGGCCGGCGGTAACACCGGACAAAGTGTAGCCGACCGCGAGATTGCCTTGATTGTCCATCGCAGCGCTGCCCATCCAGCGGTTGTCGCCAGTCGCGCCGTTTCCAGATCCCGGTGCGAAGGTCGCCTGCTCATTGACCGTATAGGAGCCGGCCGGAGAAGTCTTGCGCAGCTCGAAGTAGCGGATGCCGGCTTGAAAATTGGCGGCGCTGTTTGGGGTGACGCCGCTCACGTTGACCGTGAAGTTGCCGACCAAAGATTCCGTGCCGCCGCGATTCTGATACTGCAGCCGGAACATCAATCGTGAGCCCACAGTATCGAGCCGGTCGGTAGAATTGTTTCCAGCCGGCGGCGGCTGCTCGATGTCACCGCGCCCGCCAGGGTCGCGCGCGTCAAAAGAAGCGAGCGCGAGCGGCGTCGCATAAGTGCTCTCGGAGCGTTCGAGGAAAGTAGAGCTGGCCGGGACGGTGAAGTCTGCATGGAAATTGAAGAGTCGCAGACCGTCGGCCGGATCGGCGAACTCCGTGTCGGTGAAGTAAACGAAGACATTCGGTGCGCCCGCCGGCGGCGGCAACAATCCATCCTGATCGGACGGCAGCATGCCGAAGATCCCTTCCGGATGTGAAGCCAGGTTCAAATTGAAATAAATTAGCCCGGCGGTCGGGTCGCCGATCAACATCTTTTTGCGATCGAATGCAAAAACCCCATCGCCGTCAAACCCACCGCCGTTGAGGAACTGGTGGGAGTTCATATAATAGCCATCGGGCCATACGCCAAAGTGCGGGTAATCGGGAAATTCATTGCCCGGCAGCACGAAGTCATAAAGATAATAAGCGCCCGTAGGATCGCCGTTCTTTGAGATCGCGATGGCTTCGTGATAGGGCGGCACGGTGCTCGACGTAAAAGCAAACTGGCTGATCAACCAGCGGTCGGCGATGCGATCGTACAAAACAATCGGGTCGCCGCGATCTACGGTGGCCGCCAGCCCGCCGAGCGGCGCGAACAGGCTGCTCTGCGTAAAGAACGGCACCAGCATGTTGCCGGCCTTGTCCCAGATTCCCACGCGGTTGTTGACCGTCTGGACGTAGTGATTGGGACCGACATCGCCGTTGGTATCAGGAGGCGCCACCGAGTTACCTTCATTACTTGCGTCGACGCCTTCAAACGTCAGCGACGGAGTGGGCAGCACAGAAGGCGCGTTCGCCGGAAGCTCGGGTTGCAATGCACCGTCAACCGACGGCTTCGTTCCGGGCGCCCACTGGCGCACTTCCTCTGTATTCTTCTCATTGACCTCGCGCGCTTCGACTTCCGGCGGACCGTTCTTCGAATTACTAACCTGACGCTGGGCAGGTGGGAGGTTCCTGACCGGGACGCTCTCGGCGAAGTCAACCGCTTGAGCATAGACCGGCGCAAGCGGCACGCTCTTTTGCCCGGCCCGTACCGGCTTCGCAGTCGGAGCCTTCGCGCGAGCCGCGCTTCCGGAGGGAGCGGTTTTTTGTGTAGCGCGTTGCGCCTCGCTTGGCAACAACCAGGCGCCAAACGCAAAGACCAGCAGCATCGTGATTAAAAGTACTCGTGATTGATTCCTCATTTCAGCTTTCTCCTGGGGGCATCGGACTAAGCTGATGCCGGTCTCGGATGCCGCTAACGGCATCGCCTGACAGTTGTGCATTGACGAAAGCGGCCACCGCTCTCGCGCGATTACCGAGCCTGGTGCGCACTTATCGGCGCAAGCAAATCTACGTTACAGAAGGTCGTGCTCTAACCGGTCTCAAATCCCTCAGAGGCGCAACGACTTCCCTCGCTCTCGCGCTCTACAGTAAAGCGAGGGGTCCCGAGTCCAACATATTGGAAAGTTTTCGTCCAAAGAGATTGAGGGAGGCGCAATCATAGTCAGGCGCGTGGAGTGGCGTCAAGAGGAAGGAGCGCAGCCGCCGTAGTAACGACCTGTATGGGCGGTCCTCCGTGGCCGCCCCTCTTCGGTCCAACGAGCGCCGTATGTAAAGAGCGGGCGGCCACGGAGGGCCGCCCATACAGGTCGTTACTGCGAGAGTAGATCCTTTTACAATGTTAGACACACGAAGCCGCAGATTTCTACCAAGCGAGGACGGCTTGCGGTAATGGAAGAAAAGTTCAGGCTTCAGCAGATCCGTAATGGTTTATGAAGTGACTCTGAGAATCGACCGCCTCTTCGCCCTTGGTTGCTCGGATGCGTTCGTAAGTTCCATCGGGTAACAAACGTCGAGCCTTGACGTTGTCTCTCAAACATATGTCAAGCACTTCTTCTTTAAGGTGCGTCCTCAATCGTGGATCGTTGATCGGCGCGAGCAGCTCGACGCGCCTGTCGAGGTTGCGCTGCATCCAATCCGCGCTGCCAATGTAGACTTCTTCTTCGCCGCCGTTGAGGAAGTAGAAGATTCTGCTGTGCTCCAGAAATCGCCCGACGATGCTTGTGACGGTGATCGTCTCCGACAACCCCGGAACGCCGGGTCTAAGGGTGCAGACCCCGCGAACCACCAGATCGATTGGGACGCCTGCTTGTGATGCTTCGTACAGCGTGCGTATGAGTTTCGTGTCAGTCAGGCTGTTGATCTTGGCTACTATCCGGCTGGGCTTCCCGGCTTTTTGGTGTTCGATTTCGCGCTCGACAAGAGCAGTCAAACGCTCACGCAGGTTCACTGGCGCAACCAGCAGGCGGCGGTATTCGGTCTGGTGCGAGAATCCGGTCAGGTAGTTGAAGAGCTCGCTTGCGTCCGCGCCGAAGTCCGGGTCAGCGGTCAGCAATCCGACATCGGTGTAAATTCGGGCCGTTACCGGATTGTAGTTTCCAGTACCAACGTGAAGGTAGCGCCGCAGCGCCCCGGCTTCGCGCCGAATCACCAGCGCAAGCTTGCAATGAGTCTTCAATCCGATCATCCCGTAGACAACGTGAACGCCCACGCGCTCCAGGCGTCTGGCCCACTCGATGTTGCTCTCTTCGTCAAACCGAGCCTTCAGCTCGACCAGCACCGCGACCTGCTTTCCTTTTTCGACGGCGTGCATCAACGCGCGAACCACCGGCGAATCCGGTCCGGGTCGATACAGCGTCATTTTTATTGCCTGGACGTCGGGGTCGGCCGCGGCAGCGTTGATGAGATCCAGCACCGAACCGAATGAGTCGTACGGATGATGCACCAGCACATCCTGGCGCTTGATCACATCAAACACCGACTCGTTAGTGCGCAACGCCGAAGGCGCGGCGGCAGCGTACGGCTTGTCCTTAAGATGTGACAACTCGGCCCGGTCCAGCTTATAAAGAGCCATTAGATCAGGCATGTTGAGCGGCCCGTCGATCGTGTAAACGTCCTCGGCCGCGAGCTTGAGCGAGCTGGCGAGAAACCTGACCATTTCGCCCGGCATCGATGCGGCTACCTCGAGCCTCACTGCGGTCCCAAAACGCCGCTTGCGCAACTCGCGTTCGACGGCCTGCAACAGGTCGTTCGCTTCATCTTCCCGAATCTCGATGTCGGCATCCCGCGTCACGCGAAAAGGATGCAGCTCGGCGGCGCGCATGCCTGGAAACAGGGCTTCGATGTTGGCCGCGATGAGTTCTTCCAGCAGGACAAACTCAGTTCGTGACTCGTCTCCGATCGGCACAAGACGCGGCACCAGGGGCGGCACTTTCACTCGCGCGAATCGCGGCGCACTGGCCGCATCAACGGTGTGTCCGTTTGGTTCAATCATCACACCGAGGTTCAGACTAAGATTAGAGATGTAAGGGAATGGATGGCTTGGATCGACGGCTTGCGGAGTAAGCACCGGAAAGACGTCCTCGATAAAGTAAGTGGTGAGCGTTCGCCGTTCTCGGTCCGACAGCGTTCGGTAAGGGCTGATGACGATGGCGTTTGCCTCCAGCTCCGTGAGCAGCTCCTCTTTAAAACACCGCACCTGTTCCGCAAGCATCGGGCGCAATGTTTCGTTTATCAATTTGAGCTGGGCGATCGGCGTCAGCCCGTCAAGCGAAAGCTCGGTGACGTTCTCTTCGATTTGCTGCTTGAGTCCCGACACTCTGATCATGAAAAACTCGTCGAGATTGGTCGAGAAGATCGAGAGGAATTTGACGCGTTCGAGCAGCGGTTGAGACTTGTCGAGCGCTTCCTCGAGCACACGCCGGTTGAACTCGAGCCAGCTTGCCTCGCGGTTGAACAGAAGCTTGCGCGAGAGGAACAGCGTCGGCGGCAGCGTCATGCGGTCATGCTCGGGCGTCGTCTGTTTTTGATTCTTCAGGGGATCTGTCATGGTTGTGGCGTGCTCCGCTGTAATGGCGTGCTCCGCTGTAATGGCTCGCTCCGCTGTAATGGCTCGCTCCGCTCGGCGATCTCTATTCGATTGCCGCCGGGATCGCGAACGTAGAAGCGTCGCCATCCCTCGATCGGCTGATTGTCCGGCAGGATCTCGATTGCCGCTTCGCGCATTGCGGCTTCCGCTTCCGCCAGATTGGTCACCATAAAACAGACGTGCCGCCGGCTCGCGCTGTTGTCCGCGGGCAAGTCTTCAACCGAGAGATGAAGCTCGACGCTGCCACAGCGATACCAGGCGCCGCTTTGCGAGCGTGTAGATCCCGGGCTCGTGGGTTTGGGTATTTGCTCGAGGCCCAGGATGGTTCCGTAGAAATGTTTAGCCGCCTGCTCGGCAGCGCTGGGAACGGTTGTCTGAATGTGATTTAGTTCGGTGATTTCGAGCGGCATCGGCTGTTGATGAGATTACTTTAGACTGAGATCGTCCCTGCGCGACAAAGTATAACAGCAAGTCAGTCACGACATGTAGGGGCGGCCCTCCGTGGCCGCCCCTCTTAGGTTGTCGATACATCGAACGTAGCAAAACAGGGGCGGCCACGGAGGGCCGCCCCTACATGTTTTCAGTGGACGGCGTCAGCAGCTTCAACCCCTGGCCGGCACTCGAAGCATTCTGCATTCAGCGCGTCGTGCAACGCTTCCAGCACCAGCAGCACATTCTCGCGAGTGCTGCCCGAACCCATCAGACCAATCCTCCAGATTTTCCCCTTCAGCGGACCGAGGCCGCCGCCAATCTCAATATTGAAATCGTTCAACAAGCGAGCCCTCACGCTTGCGTCGTCGACTCCGTCAGGTACCCGCACCGCGTTCAAGCTCCATAGCCGATGCTCGGGCGCGACGTTCATCTGCAAGCCCATCGCTTCCACGCCTGCAACAAGCGCTCGATGATTCAACTGGTGACGTTTCCATCGGGCTTCGAGGCCTTCTTCGCAGACGATTCTCAACGCCTCGTACAGCGCGTAGTTCATCGAGATCGGCGCAGTGTGATGATAAGTACGATCGTCTCCCCAGTACTTCTCGACCATGGATATGTCCAGGTACCAGCTTTGAACTTTCGATTTTCTCGCGTGAATGCGATCGATCGCGCGCTCCGAGAAAGTAATCGGCGCCAGTCCCGGCGGAGCGCCCAGACATTTTTGCGTCCCGGAGTAGCAGACATCGATGCCGTTGCGATCGACTGCGGCCGGATGTCCTCCCAACGAAGTCACCGCATCGACAATCAGCAGCGCGCTTCTATTGTGAGCAAGCTCTCCCAAGCCGGTGAGGTCTTGCAGCACGCCGGTCGACGTTTCCGCATGAACGATCGCAAGCGCGCGAGTCTTGGACGAGTCGAGCGCGGCCTCGATGTCCGCTCGCTCGATTGCGCGGCCCCACTCCGCGCGCACGATGACGGGTTTGCCTCCCGCGCGCTCGACGATGTCGCGCATCCGTTCGCCGAAGACTCCGTGAATGCAAACCACTACTTCGTCGCCCGGCTCGATGACGTTCACGAGGGCTGCTTCCATGCCGGCGCTTCCGGTGGCAGAGATTGGGATCGTCACGCGATTTTCGGTCTCGAACACGTATCGGAGCATCTCCTGGATGTGGTCCATGCATTTGAGGAAAAGCGGGTCGAGATGCCCGAGCACTGGCGCCGCCATTGCTTCGCGCACGCGATCTTCAACAGGGCTCGGCCCCGGTCCCAGCAGCACGCGTCTGGGTGGCTCAAACTTCTCATAGGTTTTCCTTTCGCGAATCAGTTGGGGTCGATCTGACATATCAATCCTTCTTCCTTATTATGGATTCCAATTCAGTGCCCGCAAGCGCAACCGCTGCGCTGATCGGCGTAGCGAGTGCGATATCCTGAGCGCCGCCGACGTTTGCGGTCAGAACGCCGATCACTTCGCCCTTTCGATTGAGCACCGGCCCGCCGCTGTTGCCGTGATACGCGCGGAGGTTGAGCTGAATGAAATCCTGCCCAACGCGGCTGACAATTCCGGTCGAAAGCGATGGTTCGACTCGCTCGTCCTTCGTACGTTCCAGCAAGTCCAGCCCAAGAGGATAACCGATAACCACCACCTCGTCGCCCTGGTTTATGCTGCCGGTCTCGGGCTCGATACCGTGCACAACCAGGCTCGGAGAAGAGAACTTCAGAAGGGCGACATCGGCGGAGTTTCTCGAATTGAGCTTGTAGATTTCGGCCTCGACCGCCTCTTCGGGTTTTTGATTGGGCAACACTACTGCGATTTTTGTCACGCGGCCCGAGACTGCTTGTGACTGCGAGCCGTACTCCCAGTCGCGAACCAGGTGTCGATTTGTGATTATCAATCCAGTCTGGCCGTCATCAGCAGCTACGAAACCGGAACCGGTTCGCGCCTCACGAGTCGTGACCTGACCGGTCGAATCCAGCAGATCGAACTCGACGCGAATGAAGACGACCGCCGGGCTGTTAAGCTCGGCCACTTCTGAAAAGCTCAGATTGTCGGGATCGGTCGCCCGTAACCTGGATGACGCGACTATTCCCCCGATTCCTCCCAAAAGCATCGCTGCGATGAGCAGCGCGATGAGGACGCCGTTGTTCTTCAGCATGCGGAATGGACTCGAAACGTTCTCCCCAACCTGTTTGCCGGCGGCCCCGTCGTGCTGAACTTTCTTATGATCCGGTTCAACCCCGAAGCGTAACAGCGGCCCGCCGGCGCCAAACTCAATCAGGTCATCGTGAGCCAATTCGCCGACCACGACGCGCCGTCCGTTGATCATCGTTCCGTTAGTCGAGCCCAAATCGCGCAGCAGGTATTGATCGCCGCGCCGCATAATTTCAGCGTGATGAGACGAGACTCGGCGCGCGTCTTCTCCGAGACAGAGCATATTGTCGGGCGCTCGCCCGATGGAGATTCGCCGGGCATCGAATTCCTCGCGGTCCCCTTTTTTCGAAGTGATGAGGTAGGTGAAAGTAGCGCGCATGTTAGAAGTGTTCCGGAGCGCAGGCTTAGGAGATCAGGCTTGCCTCTTTGCGATCTTTGCGGTTCTTTGCGTCTTTGCGTTGAGTATTCTTTTGCCGGGAATACTCAACGCAAAGACGCAAAGAACCGCAAAGCCCGCTAAGGCCCGGGCGCCAAATGCATCAAGAACTCGCGATTGCCTTCTGCTCCCAGAATCGGCGAGTCAATTAATCCGACCGAACTCAGTCCTAGCTTTAGAGCGGCGCTCCTGATCTCGTCCAACACTCGTTGATGTTTTACAGGATCGGTCACGATCCCGCCTCGCCCGACTTCTCCTTTCCCGACTTCAAACTGAGGCTTGACCAGAACGATCAGGTCGCCGCTTTCCTTCAGGCAGTTTCGCACCGCCGGAAGAACCTTGCCGAGAGAGATAAATGAAACATCGATCGTCGCGATGTCGAAGCGGACGGGAAATTGAGCGGGACTCAAGTTGCGAGCGTTTATCCCTTCCCGGACGACGACGCGGGGGTCCTCTCTCAAGCGCCAGATAATCTGGTTGTGACCAACGTCAATCGCCCAAACGCAGGCCGCCCCATGCTGAAGCAGACAATCGGTGAACCCGCCGGTCGAAGCGCCAACGTCGAGACAGTTCTTGCCCTCCGGATTGACGTTGAACTCGCGCAGGGCCGCTTCGAGCTTTAGACCTCCGCGACTCGCGTATCGAGGAGTTTCACCCTTGATTCGAATTTCGTCGCCGCAATCGATCAACTGTCCGGGTTTGTCTATTCGTTGCTCTCGAACCAGAACGTGGCCGCCGATAATCAAAGCCTGGGCGCGCGTGCGGCTCTCGGCGAGTCCGCGCTCGACTAAGACTTTGTCAATTCGTTCCCTCGTCATTCTTGTTCCAACCAGTGGAGTGTATCAGAGAAATCGGTCGTCCTGTATGGGCGGTCCTGTAAGGGTGCTCCTGTATGGGCGGTCCTACGTGGCCGCCGCTCCTTCGATGAAGCGCTTCCTCATTGAGGGGCGGCCACGGAGGACCGCCCATACAGGAGTGCCCTTACGGGAACGCCATACAGGAGTGCCCTTAATCGCTATCGAAGCGATCGAATGAAAGATTCCCGACTGATAAACAATCATGCTATCGCTGCCGTATAACCATATCTCAGTCAGGGCGAGAGAAACTTTACGGCAAATGCGCGCGGCGTATAATTGGGATGTTCAGAGTTCATCAAGCTTCAGCTTGCAGGTTCAGAGCTCAAGCTTCAGCTTGCAGGTTCAGAGCTCAAGCCTCAGCTTGCAGGTTCAGAGTTCAAGCTTCAGCTTGCTTGTCTCGCGCAACCTAACGATTGAACTCCAAACCAGGAGGCGCAATGTTCTGTCCAAAATGCGGCAGCCAGACGGTCGACGGTCAGCGATTCTGCAAGGCTTGCGGCACGAACGTTCAGTTGATCAATGACGCTCTTCGCAGCGGCGACACTTCCCAGGCTCCATTCGGAATCGACGTCGAGGCGCTCAAGAAAAATGCAATGGACTTCGCGCAAAGCTGGAAGACCGGTTGGGGCGGCGCTGCAATCGGAAAGGACTTCCAACACGGGGCCCGCGAATCGGCGCGCGAGATACGCGATATAAGAAGGAAGGCCAAGGAGGAAGCGCGCCGGCAAAACCTTCCGAAGCCCAGGGAGTACATGTCTTATTCGTGGCAGCACAACCTCAGGAATGGCCTGGTGAGCCTGTTCTGGGGCGGCGGCCTCGGAATTGTTTTGTACTATCTCGGGCGCACGGTAATAGACGCCGGGTTGATCAAACAGTTGGAAGACTCGTCAAACGTTCCGATTCACGGGCTTGAGCCGCTGGTGAGAATCCTCTGGTTGATAGCGTTGTTGCCGGTGCTCAAGGGGCTTGCGCGAATCATCTACGCGGCGTTCTTTGGAGAGTCAATGGCGACGCTGACTGCGCGGTTTACGCCGCAGCCGTTGTTGGAAGAGGCGCCGCCTTCAATTCGACAGGACACGTCGCCGGTCAGCCAGCCGGAAACGGTGGGCGTTTATGAACGTTCGGGCGAACCTTCAAATGCTGCCCCAGGCGAACCGCCGCCAAGTGTCACCGAACATACCACGCACTTTTTTGACGAGGACCAGCGCCAAGCCAGGCGCGAAACTCAGTAATCTTTAACTCAAACAAAACATCACTCGAACAAAACATGTAGGGGCGGCCACGGAGGGCCGCCCCTACATGCTTAGTTCAGTTATTTCTCTCACAAAGTCTTCGAGCGCCTCGCTCCAGTGACGCAGCGGTTCGAGCCCCAGCTTCTCAGACACCAGACACCTCATAGCGGAATTGTGGGGACGAGGAGCGCGTTGATTCAGGTCCTCCCGGTTTATCGGCTCTATCCGCACATCTACAAGCCCTGCCAGTTCGAGCGCTCGCTTCGCGAAGTCGAACCACGTAGTCGGACCGCTCGACGTGACTTGATAGAGTCCGTGCGCGCGAAGCCTGATGATTTCCTCGATTCGGCCGGCAAGGTCCGGTGCATAAGTCGGAATCGAAGTCTGGTCGATCACCCCTTTCAGGTTCGCTCCTCTGCGGGCGTATTCGATGATCCGGCTCCCAAAGTTCTTCCCTCCGACTCCGAACAGCCATGAAGTCCGAACCAGGTAGAACCGTTCGGCCTCCTCGCGCACCGCAAATTCTCCCGCCAGTTTCGACGCTCCGTAAACGCTGAGCGGCTTCGGTTCGTCCTCCTGTGTATAGAAGCCTTCCTTTGATCCGTCGAATACATAGTCGGTGCTAACGTGCACGATGTCGGCGCCGAATTCGCGGCACGCGCGAGAGAGAAACCGCGGGCCGCTCGCGTTTACGGCGAAGGCCCACTCGCGGTCGATCTCGCAACGATCGACGTCCGCCGTAGCTACGCAGTTGATCAAGACATCCGGACGAAACAATTCGACCGCGCCCCTCACGTCGCCTTCGTTTGTAATGTCCAACTCTGTCCTCGGCAATGCGATAACTCTCCACCCGCAGCGGGTTAAATGAGAGTTCATCGACCGGCCCAGTAAACCGCCGGCGCCGGTAATCATTACCGTAGCGGGGTCGGACAACATCAACTCGCCATCCGCTTGTGGCATCAGGTCGAGTTCGATTGGAGGCTCGGCAACAGTCAGCGCGGAGCGCTCGGCGCCAGCCAACGCGTTGCTCGAGCTTACGTCGGCGGCGCTCAGATTGGAGTCTAAGTTACGCATTTTGCGATGCTCATCTTCCGCCGTACATTCGCTGGTAATATTGGAGGTATTCGCCCGACCGCGTGCGCGCTACCCATTCACGGTTGTCGCTGTACCATCGCACGGTCTTCTCGATGCCGCTCTCGAAGGTTTCGCGCGGATGCCAGCCGAGTTCGTTTTCGAGCCTCGCCGGATCGGTGGCGTAGCGGCGATCGTGACCCAAACGATCCGTCACGAACTTGATCAATGACCGCGGCTTGCCAAGCAATCGAAGAAGCGTGTCCACGATTTCCAGGTTCGTCTTTTCCGCGCGCGACCCGATGTTATAGACCTCACCGCTTCGACCTCGGTGCATCACCGCGTCAATAGCGCGGCAGCAGTCTTCTACATGAAGCCAGTCCCGCACGTTGAGCCCGTCTCCATAAACCGGAAGCTCCTTATCCTCGATCGCGTTTGTGATCATCAACGGAATCAGCTTTTCAGGAAACTGATACGGACCATAGTTGTTCGACGCGCGCGTCATCACCACGTCGAGCCCGAAAGTTATGTGCGCCGCCCGGACCAGATGTTCGGCCGCGGCCTTTGACGCGGCATAAGGGCTGTTCGGCTGCATCGGCGAAGCTTCGGTAAAGTATTCGCCATCACCGCACGAACCCATCACCTCGTCGGTCGAGATTTGAACGAATCGCCCGACCCGCTCGGCCCTGGCGGCGTCCAGCAAAGTCTGCGTGCCCGCGACGTTCGTTTCGATGAAGTCCGACGCCCGCTCGATTGAGCGGTCTACGTGAGATTCGGCGGCGAAGTTAATCACCACATCCGCGCCGGAGATGGCTTCATCCAGCGCGCGCCGGTCACAGATATCGCCGCGAATGAAGGAGTACCCGTCGCGGTGTTCGACATCGCGCAGATTGTCCAGATTGCCCGCATAGGTGAGTTTGTCGAAGTTTACAATCGTGTAATCAGGATAGGCGGCGCGGATGTGCCGGATGAAGTTTGAGCCGATGAAACCGGCGCCGCCAGTAATGAAGAGATGCATTGCTTACCTCTGCGTTGAATGATGGCAGATTGTAGTCGCCCGCTTGCAAGTTAATCAATAGAACCTTCGCGTGCTTTGCGGTCCTTTGCGCCTTTGCGTTGAGTATTGGGTTTTACTCCTTCAATACTCAACGCAAAGGCGCAAAGGACCGCAAAGCACGCGGAGGTTATTAAGCAACCCAATAACCGAACACGACGCGGTAGCGCGCCCTTGTTGATGCACCCTGGAGCCTGTGGTATATTGCCAGCCGTCAAATCGCCTGGGCGCATAAACAGCTTTAATAGATTCGGTTTCAACCTTCTGTCTTTCAATCGGGCTAGTTTCCAAGCCGCGGCGACTCGATTACCTCACCGCACCGACGGCTTCTGCAACGTTACTAGTCCTTCCGTTCACTCAATACAGGCCGCCAGGCGGCAGGCCACGAATTAACCATCAGGAGGAGGCAAAACCAATGAAGAGATCTATCGCGTCGATCATCGTAATCACGATCACCGTTCTGTCGGTTGCTTTAGTGCTTGTTCGGCACGCAAGGGCAGACACGGTAATCTTCACTGCTCAATTGCTCGCGTCAAATGAAACCCCGCCCGTTAGCAATGCCGACGCGAACGCTTTTGGAAATGTCACCGTCACCGTCGACACGGTCACCAGCACCTACAGGTTTGATTGGGCGGTGAACGGCGTCGCCGCAAGTGCGATAATCCTCTCGCACATTCACGAAGGGCCGGCCGGCGTTGCCGGACCCGTACGAGTCGATTCCGGCTTAGCGCCCGGCACCAACCAGATCGCTGTCGTAAACGGCAGCGCGAGCTTCAGCAAGAGCGGCATATCGGGGCCCGCGGACGTGACCACAAGGCTCCTTGCCAATCCCGCCGGCTTCTACTTCAACGTCCACTCGAATCTGAATCCGGGCGGCGTAGTGCGTGGCCAGCTTGTGCGGGCAGCGACAACACCCGGAACCGGCGCTCCAACATTGTCCGAGTGGGGCGCGATACTGATGGGACTCCTGATCATCGCGGCGTGCTTGTTTTTCCTTGCTGGAAGAAGCAAAACGGCGATGGCTTTTGTTGGGGCGCCGCCGGCCTCTTCTCCTCAGGCAGTGAGAGCAATCGACTGGAAGCTCCTGGCAAAGGTGACGCTGGTGGTCGAAGCGGTAATCGGTCTCGCGCTCGTCGCGTTGTCGGTGAAAGGCGTCGATGTCGCGGGCGCCTTAGCTTCGGGACTCGTCGTCGCGTTTATTCTTCACCTGTTGATCGGCAGCACGCAACGGCGTTAGGAACGCCAAACTCAGAAGGTCCGGCTACGCCGGAGATCTCAAGCGAAGCTGCGTTCTCCGGCGAGCCGTGCCGAGCCTTCACTATCATTGCGAGGATCGCCTGCTGACAATCGAGCAAGCAAAAAGCTACGTGATAGCGAACCGCAGAGCGTTGCGGTTTCTTGGGCTGTTCGCCCTCATCTTCGGCGTCTTGTATTTTTTGTTCGGGACGGCGCCCGGTGTCAGGCTCGGACTCATCAAGCCCTACACCGTACTGCTGGCGAAAGCGGTTGCAGTGATCGTGAACGTGTTCGGCGCAGACGCAACCGCAACCGGCACGCAGGTCTCGTCGTCGCGATTCTCAATCAACATCGCGATGGGCTGCGACGGCGTCGAAGCATCCAGCCTTTTTCTTTCCGGTGTGCTGGCGTTTCCTACCTCGTGGCGGGCCAGGCTAATCGGTCTCGCGTTGGGCGCTCCGCTGATTCATGCGATCAATCTGGCGCGGCTGGTTGGTCTGTATTACGCCGGCGTATATTTCCCGTCGGCGATCGAAGAGCTGCATGTCTACGTCGCACAAACCATCGTCATCCTCCTCTCCACCGCCATCCTCATCCTCTGGCTCGAGCGAATTGCGGTTCAACATCGGCAGTCATAAATGGACGAGGCTGCTTGTTCTTGCCGTAGTTGTGTACCTGGCGCTCCTTCCGGTCTGGTGGTATTTGCTTCAGCCGCTAGCGACTGCGTCGGGCTTCGTCGCCGGGCTGATTTATCATCTCTTCGATTCGCGCGTGTCCATCGTTCCGGACGGCAGGGTTGTAAGAGTACTGGTTGGCTTTAGCGGCGGCGATAACCGGCAGAATTTGCGGCTGGACACGGTTACTTACGGGCTGCCGATGCTCGCAGCGCTGGTCATCGCGACACATTCCAATTCGATCCTCTCGAAGATACGCGCACTGGCGGCCGGGTTGGGCGTCATGTTCGTTTTTACAGTGCTGGCGATAATGGCGTGGGCCAAGTTGGCGACCCTGGGCGTTGATGAACAACTGCCGCAGAGCGGAGATCGATCGAGCTTCCTGTTCTATTTCTTTCACGGCTATGCGTTCTCCCAACCCGTCGTAGCGGTTCTGCTGTGGTTTGCGATCGTGACCCTCGGAATGTTCAAAGAGTCAAAGAAGCAACAACGCGATGTCGTCGTCCCCCGAAACGCGCCGTGTCCTTGCGGCAGCGGTCGCAAATACAAGAAATGCTGCGCGCAGTAAGCCGCCAACCAGCCCTCGAAGCGGGCGTGGTCACTCCGTAGGAGTGACATGTCTATAGATAAGCGAACATGCGAAGGTAACTCCTACGGAGTTCGGAACGCCCTCGCGCCTCGATCTATAGACCGGTAACTCCTACGGAGTTGCTCCGGAAATGTCCAAACTCGAGCGCCAGCTACGCGGGCTTGCCTCTGATCTTGGTAATGACGCAGAGGCTCGCGATCTTCCCCATGGCTTGCGGACTCGCCTTGGGCTAAACGCTATCGCTCTATACGGGGGCTGTGGTATAGTGCGCGGCGCTTCAAAACCCGCTGCACTCTTAGAGAAAAAGGAGCCTCACGATGAAAAGAATTCTGGTTGCATCTCTAGCTATTCTGGTAATGGTCCTACTCGCGGACACGTCGTCAACCATGGCGCAGGCGGTCGGCGAAAAGAAAGATTCGCAAGCCGCAAACAGCAACAGCGCCAAACCGAAACCGGCGATGAGCAAGAAGGAACTCGAGCGGAAACTCACTGCGAGTGAGAAGTCGTTGTGGGAAGCTTTTAAGAACAAGAAGCCGGAAGTCTTCAAGAGGACCCTTACCGCGGACGGGTTCCAGATTGACGCAATGGGTGTCACTGCTAATGCCGACATTGCAGCAGCGATAGGCGCGTGTGAGATAAAGGATTACTCACTCTCGGACTTCAAGCTCACGACCATCAGCTCGAGCGCTGCACTCCTGACTTACAAGGCATCAACGCACGGCTCGTGCGCGGGACAGCCCGTGCCCGAGATCGTTTACACATCGACCGTGTGGGTAAACCGTGGCGGCAAGTGGCAGGCGCTGTTTCACCAGGAATCTCAAGGGCCCAAGTAACCCCCAATCCAAAGTCGTGACGCGCACCCGTACCAGCGCCTCCGGTTGGGAGGCGCTGCGCTCAATGCTATATTGGGTTCATAGTGAGTTGAAATCCACAGGGCTGGAAAACGTTGTTCATCTTTCAAGGGACGCATATCAACATCATCGCGAGACGGACTTTTCACAAGGAGTTTTGAGAGTTGATATTACAGGATGAACCATCTCCTCTATCGTTCGGAGATACGGTGATCAACCGTGTGCTCAAGTATCTGAACTATCCTTTCGTCAATCAGAAAGAGTTCCAGATCTCGATCTTAAGTTTGCTTCTTCTCATTCTCATCATCCTTATTGCAACGCTGGTATCCCGGTACCTCCGGCGATTCTTGAAGAGCCGAATTCTCCCGAGGTTTCACATTGAAAGCGGGCTTCAGTTCACGCTGTTGCGGCTCGTGCACTACCTGGTCATTGCGCTTGGCGTGTTGTACGCGATGAAGATCGGCTTCAGCGTGGACCTGACCAGCATCGCGGTGATCGTCGGGTTCCTTTCAGTCGGCATAGGCTTCGGTCTTCAGTACGTTGCCGCCGACATCGCTTCAGGTTTTATCCTGCTGTTTGAGAGGCCGGTGCGCATCGGTGACTGGGTCGAACTGGACGGCGGGACCGAAGGACGAGTCCAGAACATCAGCCTGCGATCGACGGTGGTTGTGACGAATGAGAACATGTCGGTGATCCTGCCGAACTCAAAACTAGTCCAAAACAAATTCGTGAATTACTCCTACGGGAGCCAGCACGTCCGGCTCAACATCCCGGTTAGCGTCGCGGACGGAAGCGATCTCGACAAGGTGTCTGAAGCGCTGCTCGAAGCGGCGCGATCCGTCGAGCAGGTCTTGACCGAGCCCGAGCCACGCGTTCACTTCTCCGGTTTCGGAGATTCATCTTTCGATCTTCAAATACGAGTCTGGATCAACGAGCCTCGCGATCATTCAACTATTCGCAGCCGTGTCAACTTTGCGGTGGAACGCGCGTTCCGAAAGTACGGCATACGGACCGCAATGTTGGCGCGCGAAATCCACCTCGCTAACAGGCCCGACGAATCGTCACCGAGGTCTGTTGACGCGCCTTGAATCATGAACATCGCGATGGGTAGCCCACATAGTGGGCGATAGCGTGTAGCCCAAGGCGAGTCCGCGAGCCTTGGGTATGTGCATCCCTGGCTGTGCTGTCGCCCGCGTCGCGCGACGACGGGAGGCGTTCTCGGGAAGGCAGAACGATCGCGAGCATATGCTGTCGCCCGCTACGCGGGCTTGCCGACAGTCGCTTCGCGAGGGTCGCAGAGGACTAACGATCACCCAGGGCTTGCGGACTCGCCCTGGGCTACACGCTGTCGCCCGTGCGCGGGCTTGTCTGCGGCCGCTCCTAATCACACCCGTTCACACCTTCAGGCCGTCAAAACTTGACCTTTAACAGTCCGGCTTCTAAACTGAATTTCACTATCCACCGGGCGCTTTAAGCCAACGGCGCTTGGATGCGCGAGGATTCCGCGGCGCATCGGCACCTCTCCTGGCCCGGCAAAAACGGTGATTCGAACCTATGACACACAATCTCTTTAATTCGCTCCAGAACTTCAAAGGTGACAGACAGTTCTACTCGCTGCCCGAGCTCGAGCGCCAGGGCGTCGGCAAGGTCTCGAGACTGCCCATCAGCATTCGCATCGTGCTCGAGTCGGTTTTGCGAAACTACGACGGTAAACGCATCACCGAGGAGAACGTGCGAAGGCTCGCAAACTGGGAGCCCAACCATCTGCGCACCGAAGAGGTCCCATTCGTCGTCGCGCGAATCCTGCTGCAGGATTTCACCGGCGTTCCGCTCCTTGTGGATCTGGCCGCGATGCGCTCTGCCGCAAAGCAGACGGGCAAGAGTCCGAAGATCATCGAGCCGCTTGTACCCGTCGATCTGGTGATCGATCATTCCGTTCAAGTCGATTTCTCGAGCATAGCCAACGCGCTTGATTTGAACATGCAGATGGAGTTCAAACGCAATCGCGCGCGTTACCAGTTTCTGAAATGGGGAATGCAGGCCTTCGATGGATTCAAAGTCATCCCGCCCGGCATCGGCATCTGTCATCAGGTCAATCTCGAATTTCTCGCCAGCGGCGTGCAGCAGAAAGACAACGTCTTCTATCCCGACACGGTGGTCGGCACCGACTCTCATACGACGATGATCAACGGGTTGGGCGTCGTAGGCTGGGGCGTTGGCGGCATCGAAGCTGAAGCCGGTATGCTGGGCCAGCCTGTTTACTTCCTGACGCCGGACGTTGTTGGCGTTCACTTGAGAGGGAGTCTCGGTGAAGGCGTGACCGCGACAGACCTGGTGTTAACAATCACAGAGATGCTTCGCAAGGCGAAGGTCGTGGGCAAGTTCGTTGAGTACCACGGCGAGGGCGCGGCGAGTTTGTCGCTCACCGACCGCGCGACGATCGCCAATATGTCGCCCGAGTACGGCGCAACGATGGGGTTCTTTCCCGTCGACGAGCAGACGTGCGCTTACTACAAGGCGACCGGGCGCTCGGACGAGCAGGTCGAGTTGATCCGCGGCTATTTCGAAGCCCAGGAAATGTTCGGCATGCCTCGCGAAGGCCAGTGCGACTACAGCCTGCTTCTTGACCTTGATCTCTCATCGGTCGAGCCGAGCGTCTCCGGACCAAAACGGCCTCAGGATCGCATCGCTCTTTCGAATCTCAAGAGCAAATTCATCGAGATTCTTCAGAAGCCCATTGGTGAGAACGGCTACAATAAGTCAAAGGAACAGATCGGCGAGCGCTTTACGGCGACGATCGGGCAGAGGCGGAATGGAACGCAGACCGGCGGCGGCGAACAGCGGGTCGAGTTTGCTCCAACGCCGGCGCACAATTCGACGACTGCGACTGACACGAATGTGGCCACCGAAACCGAGATGATAAACAATCGGCCGACTCCCGACCGTGTCGACGCGTCAGGAATCTCCGGTGCGTCTTCGGTTGAGACAGACCTCGGTCACGGCGACGTGTTGATAGCGGCGATCACCTCGTGCACGAATACTTCTAATCCGAGCGTAATGCTCGCGGCTGGACTGCTGGCCAGGAATGCTGTCGATAAGGGACTCGAGGTTCGCGCCGCGGTAAAGACGTCGCTGGCGCCGGGATCGCGAGTGGTCACCGACTACCTGGAAAAGACCGGCCTGCAGAAATATCTCGATCAGCTCGGATTCAATCTCGTCGGCTACGGCTGCACGACTTGCATCGGGAACTCCGGCCCGCTCGATCCGGGGATCGAAGAGGTAGTCACGCAGAAAGACCTTGTCGGCGCGAGCGTGCTGAGCGGCAATCGCAACTTCGAAGCCCGCGTGCACCAGAACGTCAAGGCGAACTTTTTGATGAGCCCGCCGCTGGTCGTCGCCTTCGCGCTTGCAGGAAGTGTTGATATCAATCTTACCGAACAGCCGTTGGGGAAAGGGAAAGACGGCGGCGATGTTTACCTGCGAGACATATGGCCCAGCTCCGCGGAGATCGGCGAGTACTTGAAGAAGGCTTTTGACGCCGAGACGTACCGCCGGCGCTACAGTAACTTTGTCGATGCGAACCCGCTTTGGAACGAGATTCCTTCCGTTGCCGGCGAAGTCTACGAGTGGGACCCGGAATCGACTTACATACAAGAGCCTCCTTACTTCGAGGGCTTCTCGATGGAACCGGGCAGCGTATCCGGGATCACAAACGCTCGCGCGCTTGCGATCTTTGGAGACTCGGTAACTACCGATCACATCTCGCCGGCGGGCGCGATCAAACCGACGTCACCGGCCGGGCGCTATCTTCAGGAACAAGGCGTTGCCATCGCTGACTTCAACAGCTACGGCGCGCGTCGCGGCAACGATAAGGTGATGACTCGCGGAACTTTTGCGAACGTGCGAATCAAGAACCTGATGATCCCCGGAATCGAAGGCGGGGTGACGGTTCACCAACCGGACGGCGAGCAGATGAGCATCTACGACGCGGCGATGAAATATCAGGGTGAAGGCGTGCCGCTCGTCGTGCTCGCGGGACAGGAATACGGAACGGGCAGCTCTCGCGACTGGGCGGCAAAGGGAACCCGGCTGCTCGGCGTTCGAGCGGTGATCACCCAGAGCTTCGAGCGAATTCATCGAAGCAATCTTGTGGGGATGGGAGTGCTGCCTTGCCAGTTCAACGATGGCACGAACGCGCAGTCGTTGAAGCTCGATGGAAGCGAGACCTTCGACCTGACCGGCTTTGAGTCGGGAATCACGCCTCGTCAGGATTTGACGTTGACGATTCACCGCGCGAATGGCGAGACGAAGCAGGTCCCGGTGACCTTACGCATCGACACTCCGATCGAAGTGGATTACTACCAGCACGGCGGGATCCTGCCTTACGTGTTGAGGCAGTTGATAGCAGCGGTGTGAAAGACCTTACGCAACCCGCTACTGCTATTACCGATTTTCCAAGCATCGTACAAATAGAATGAATGCTTGCTTTCGCAGGCCGGTAATAACGATTATTTCGGGATTCAATGCACCACTTCGTCTACATTAGATATTCAGACCTATTCGACGAAAGGCCGCCACTCTCCAGCATTCGAGTTATCCTTAGACGATTCAAACGCTCTCAGGCCTTCTTGCGTATTGCTCAGATTAACGTTCTGCTATCTCGCGAGATGTTTATGAAAGATAAGGACGGAATGCAGAAGCTCCAAGGCTCACTGCTAGCTACGTTCTTCGATGATGAAGTATTCGAGCGTCGATTGAAGGCGCGATATGGACCTGCAAAAATGGACGAGAGCCCTGTGTTTACTCGTCAAGCAGCTCTAGCACTTCTTCGCAAGTGCACCCTCCACAGTAACGTCGACGGACTATGAGATTGAATTTCTCGGAATATGGTCGACGAACGGATGATCAGCACGACGATTGATATCAGAAAATATTTGATCGGGTGCGCGCGTTGGTCACTTCGAACCAATAATCTTCTTCACTTCTTCGATTATCGCCTCGTCCGAAGGCCTGTCCTGAGGGTCCTTGCCCACGTGCATGAAACGAATCTTTCCTTCTCGATCGAGGATGAACACAGACGGATGGGCTATGCCGTCGTGTTCTGCGGCGTTGACTATTCCGTAAGCGGCGATCGTCTTCTTGTCGCTGTCTGAGAGTATCTGAAATCTCGCGCCGGTCGTCTGACCCATCGACCACGCGAACGATTGATCGTCCACGCTCACTGCGATCAGTTCCGCGCCTGCCCGTTTGATGTCGTTGTAGTCCTCAGCCAACCTGGTGAGCTGCTGTGTGCAGGCGCCTCACCAAAACCCTCGATAGAATACAAGCACAACCGGGCTGCGCTGCGTGTATTCAGAAAGGATCACCAGCTTGCCGTCGCCGTTTGGAAGCGCGAAGTCCGGCGCCTTGTCGCCCAGTTTCAACGTAGTCGACTTTCCGCCAGTGGTCGGCGGCGGAATCCTGGGCGGCGCGAGCGGCGATTGGCCAGACTTTGGCGACTGCCCGAACGTTGCAATTGCCGACCCGATTAAGACGAGAGTGACGAGGAGCGCTTTCATCGTTGCTTAGAATCTAATTTGCGGGACGATCGATTGTCAACGCATCGATCGGGACACGCACGGAATGACCCGAGGAATCGTCCGCGCGGCGCGCCTGTGTTAGATTATCTGTGGCGATGCACAGGTCCGAACCGGATGACATTGATAACTTCATTTCGACACTCCCGGATCCCGAGGGCGCGCGAGCCTTTCTATCCCGGCTGCGCGCCCGGGACTACGCTTCACCGATCGATCTCGACCTCGACCGTCTGACGCTCGCCCATCTGCTGACGCTCGCCGCAAACAGTCCCTTCCTCGCTGAAACCGTGCTGCGCCACCCCGAGAACATCGCGTGGCTCAAAGCCGAGACGGAACGCAATCTCGATCGGATCAAGTCCAGGGAGCAGTTGTCCGAAGAACTCGCGCGCTTCGTCACGCGAGCCTTGAATGTCGATGATGCCACGCGACTCGCAAGGTTCAAGCGGCGTGAGATGTTGAGGATCTATCTTCGAGACTGCCTGCAGATGGCAACTCTCTCGGAAGTGACCGAAGAGTTGTCTAACCTCGCCGATGTCATTTTGAGTTACAGTCTTGCGCGCGCACATCAGGTGCTGACCAATCTGCACGGCACGCCTCAAACGCACGACGAACGCGGAAGGATCGAGAAATCCGTCTTTGCCATTCTGGCTTTAGGCAAGCTCGGCTGTCGTGAGCTCAACTACGCGTCGGATATCGATCTTCTGTTTTTGTATTCGGCCGGCGGCGAAACCTCGGGAGACGGCCGGACTCCGGAATCGGTCATCGGCAACAAAGAGTTCTTTGCGCGAGCGGCCGAGCTGGTAGTTCAAATGATCGGGCGAAGCTCGGAGGAAGGCGCGGTCTATCGTATCGACCTCAGATTGCGGCCGTATGGACGCGACG